>ERZ1066135.85-NODE-85-length-92939-cov-31.822919_pt1 | contig 92939 bp, 99 predicted proteins | sample MGYA00382782_ERZ1066135 | MGnify/ENA primary metagenome ERZ1066135 (study PRJEB33369, sample SAMEA5778365) | biofilm metagenome | biome: Industrial cooling water; feature: Water cooling tower basin; material: Biofilm | place: United Arab Emirates | collected... | reverse complement strand
TGCCCGACGACGGGAGGGTCGGCCGACGCCGGGTGGTCGGTCGGTCGACGGGAGGGCCGACCTCGGAACCGGGGCTCGACGGCCGACCTCGCGACCCCTCTTCCCAGTGACATGTCCAACCTCGGGATTTGTTTGTATAAAATTTTTTCTTCTCTTTTATTTTTCTTTTGTTTTTTCTTTTTATTTTTCTTTTGTTTTTTCACATTTTTTTTCTTTTTGTTTTCTTTTTGTTTTCCAATTATTTTTCTTTTTATTTTTCTTTTGTTTTTTAAATTTTTTTTCTTTTTGTTTTTCTTTTGTGAATTTTTAATCCCCGATAAATCCCCGAACGGTGTCGACACCGTCTAAAAATAGCGTTTCTTTTTTTTTGTAAACTCCCATTCATTCATCCGCGTACTCGACATTGGCCATCTTTGTTCCGTGTGCGTAGTAAGCGCCACCGCCCCCTCCGGACGCCCCGGGAACGCGAGCTGGCGGGGACATCACTATCCAATAGGATGATCGCTCCTTGGAGCCTTGGTGAGTGGCGAGGATGGTTGCGTTTTTCGACGCCAAATATTGTTGCATCTCGCTCACGTGCCACTGGCGACGGAAGAACTCGTATGCAGGTCGTGTTGTCGTCGTCCCACCCGGATCTCTGGATTCAATGGCCAGTACCGCATAAACACGTGTAATCTGCAGAATGAACTCTAACACTGCCTCTGGGTTCTTGGCCGTCTCCAACAAGTTATCGCTTGCAATCACCACATCGTGCATGGCAACCTCTCCATCCCCTATCATTACACATGGATCGTCTGCGCTTCCCGTGCAATTGACGTGCACAAACCAAGGTCCCTGCATGGCGGGACGATCCACCACAATCGATGTCGCTTGTTGATACTTTCCTGCAGCGACGGAGTTGCGAAACAACATGTCGAACTTGTACTCGGATGCCGCGCTCTCCATCACATTGGCAACGGTGGTGAACTTGCTCTGCTTGGCAAGCTCACTGGCCAGATGTTCGGCTTTCAAATACAACTCACGCTGAAATCGAGCCGGGTTGTCGGGCTCTGAGTGAATGTACGCAGGGCCGAACCAATTCTCCTGGAACGCGTCCGGCAAGAATCTCTTAGGCACTGGCTTATATTGCTCCGTCGGGACCATGGATCGATCGTTGTTCACGTCGCACGTCCACGATCGCACACCACCACACATCACCGCATCGCCGTCCTTCAATGCCAGAGTCGGAGGAGGAGGAGGAGATGACGCGTGGTGGTGATGGTGAGTTTGCCGATTGTGCGTCGACGACGACGGAGGAGGGGGCAACACGGAGCTTCCCTTTGTTATTATTATCGCCACCACCGTCGCAAACAGAATCATGCCCCCACTTTGCCCATTGTGTTGTTTGAAATTTTTTTTTGGATTTTTTTTGTTTTACATTTTTTTCTCTCCCCAAAAAAATTCCTTTCAATAATACGTCTCGCCCTGGCGTCTGCGGTGCTTGAACTGATTAAGGATGTCCTCGTTCTTGTTGGCGGTGGTGTTGGAGAGCGCGCTTCCCACCTGAAAACACAGAGTACATAACTCAATCTTCCCTTGTGCGTAATAAATGAACAGTGGATACGCCAGACACACGTCGCAGATCTTCACATCGCCCGCACAAGGTTTGAAGTTGGGATCGCATGCGCTCGGGTCCTTGCACAATTTGTAATCTTTAGGCTTAAAGTCGCGTGCGATCGCGTTCAAATCGCCGACAATGTTTGTCAGGGTCACATGGGAGATGCGTCGCTCCAACTGTTCCACAAGGCCCGCAATGATGTTGCCCGCCGCAATCTTGTTCCCGTGATGCTTGACGACGAGAGCTGCCCCTCCAGTCTCAAGAAGCAGCTTGATGCTCCCTGCCTCCTGGAATAACGCGGGATCCAGATCATGCACTTCGGTGAATAGCTGGTAAAGCTCCCAGAACTTGCGCGCGTGCACGTTCCAGTTGATCCCGGGCTTGACAATGATAGGTTTTGCGTCCATTCAAAAAAAAATTTTTTTTTAATCAACTTTGTCCATCTCTTTTTCGACAACAACCGGGACGTCCCTGGCATCCTTTTGACGGACATATGTGCCTCCCCATTCGTCCCATATCGTGTGCGAAACTCCAAACGACTGCGCCGTCCCACCCGGTGCATAGTGATGATTGGCATGTGCACGTTTCAGCTCGTGGCACCAGTGGTTCAGTGGGTCGGGCAGCGAGTCAGGATTGCCAAAGTGCAAAAAATAATGCACGTAATCATAGGCGACAAAACCCATGATCAGTCCGCACATCACAGCTCGCACGTGATCAGGATCCCTCAGCAACAACCATGGCACTGGCAACACCAGCGCGCCAATGGCCAGCGACATTGGGAGAGGTGTGATCAAACGCATTCTGTCTCGAGGATGTGCGTGATGCACAGTGTGCATGAGGAATCGAACCACATTCACCCATCCATTGCCGCGGGCCCACGCGACTGGCATGTGGAACAGCCAACGGTGCATCGCATACTCCAGAGCTGGCCATATCACGGCAAATGACACCCAAAAAATACATACATTCGCCAGGGAACATGCGCACGACATCCGTCCAAGCCACTGCCACACGACAAAGGGGATCCACGTGACCAAATGCAGCCACCAGGGGGCCTTGGTAAGGGGTTCCAAGAATGCCAACGATTCGGGCAACAATACAATGCTTTCGTCAGGTCGAAGCACGGGCGTGATCAGGGCATCCTTGTGCACGTCAAATCCCTTGCCCATGTAGAACACTTGCTCGATGCCACTTGTGAATGGATTGAGTGGAGGATTCACGACTCGCGTTTCTTCTTCCATTCCAGACGTAGGACTCAACATGCGCGTGCGTTTGAACATGCTTGAGGAGATTTTGTATTCACTTTTTACTACTTTTCCTTTGCATTGGGAAGCCCAAAAACTTGCCCTCGACACTCGCCGCAACATTTGTACTCATCGCCGTCCCCAGCAAACTCGAACCCGAATTGCCAACCGATGCGCCGTTCGCAAAAGAAGCACCCCACTTCATGAAACGAGGATGCCAAACACTCTTTGCACCAGTCGAGCGTGCGTGTCCATTGGTGGCGCGTGTTGTTCCACGTGAAGAGCGGGTTCTTCTTGCACTTGCGACATAATCGCGGTTTGGCGGCGGCGGCGGGATTTTCACCCACTTTTTCATTCATTTCGCTTTCTCTTTTATTATTTCACTGGGTGGATACAAAACCGCGATGAGACATTTCCCACAACATATTTGTTCCGGCATTCGTTTCAACTCGTCCCCAAACGCCATCGCCGCTACTCCTTTGCAAAAGAAACATTGTATGATGCGCAAGGATGCCTGGGTGCATGTTTTGCACAATGCTAGCCTTGAGTCAAACAACGGGCATGCTTGTTTACACTTGTCGCATCGTACGGCATTGCTCATGTGCAACAGCACAATCTCATTGTACGGGAGGATGGCGACTCGTGGTTTTTTCTCTTCGGAGTCGCTCATTGTCTCCTATCGACAATTTTTTATTTTCTTCCCTGTCCACTTCGAACTGCCGCGTCCAACTTGACGTACGCCATGACCACGCGCATCATGCGTTCCAATGTGAGAACGCGACGTTTCAGGCGAGCGTGGGAGCGCAGATGTTTGTGCAGCGAGATGGTCCGGTTGGCCGGCAGGTCGAACAGCAGAGTGGCATTGCATTTCTTGTCCGTGATGTCGGTGGCGGGATCACGACCACACACGCGGTTCTTGTGGTACTCAATTTGTTCATCGAGATCGCGCCTCCATTTTTTCAGCTCACGCCACGTCGGGTCGTCATCCTCATTGATCAGAATCGCGCCAGTCAAGTTCACTCCGCCATCGATCGTGACATTGGGATCAACATCATCGACAACGGTGTGTTCTTCTTTGTCGTGTTCACTGGACGATGATGATGATGTTTGGTCGGATGGAGGAGGAAGCGTTGCCACGGTCAACGCGAACACACCAAGCACAAACAACACCCACATTCCCATGCATACATTGAGCACAATATCGCCCTTCATTTTTTTTCAAAATGTCTGTCTGTCCAAAATTTTCTTGAACGCGCGCTCCAAACGCGCCACCCTACGTTTCAAGAACGCGTTGTCGCGACGTAGTTGCTTGTTGTCGTTCAACATCTCTGACAACAATACGGTGGTGTTGGCGGGCACATCGACGCGAAATGTGATGTTGCAATCCTCGTGCCCAATGGATAGGTTGTGCCCGGGTTTGCATAACAGGCCCAAACGTCGTTGTTCATCCCGATGACGTCGCTTGTCTGCCTCTCGCTTTTCGAAATCGCGCATGATGTTCGTATAGAGACCAGTGTTTTCGTCTCCTCCTCCAAAACACTCTTTGCCAGCATACGTGACAAGTCCCGACTCGTGTGTGGTTGCTACACAATCACACGTCGCCACGTCATCAGGTGTTTTGTCAGCAGGACCTGGCCTCCCGTTTGCGCAATCGTACCCCTTGCAATTCAGCGGCAGTTCTGGCTCGGAGAAAAACGTGTGACGAACAAAATGAATGACCGATGGCCACACCAATTGGTCAAACACGAAGAAGATTGCAATGTATTTCAAGATGGTGTATGCCCGACCCATTTTTTTGTTTTTTTTAATGTGTCCAAAAAATTTTCAAAAAATTTCATGCCAACGTCTTCATTCTCTTCTCCTTCATCTTGTCAGGCTCCACGTAATGCCTGCCGAGGATACAATTGTTGACGGCATACTGGTATACCATGGCTCTACCAAGTACATTGATGTGCACTTCGCATTTCCGAATGGCATCTTCGTCGCTCATGTCGTAGGGCAAAAATGTCCTCATCACAGCTTGTTTCCAGTGCACACCGTCGCTCGTGTGACGGAAGACAAGGATTGTCTCTCCCGTGGCACTAGGGCGGACCCTGGTGTCCTTTTTCTGGATGCGATCGCCCTTAAGCAAATATTCCTCATCCTTGATGGTGACACCAAACCGACCTTGAGCATCCTCTCCGCCTGTGAGGATCGCTTCAACCCAACAATCTGTGAATGCTTCTGGGAACTCTGGCAATCCATTCACGCATACCAGCACGTTCTCCCCAAATCGCAGGGGGAAATCGGGCTCCTCGTCGTTGGCGACCCTCTTCATTCTTTTTTTCTTGTCCAAAAATTTTCTTTCACACCAACTTTTTAATTTTCTTCTCCGGCCTCTCTTCGGGCGGCGGCGTGTAGTGACGCGCGACGATGCAACAATGTAGAACGACGACTTTTGTGTTTGCGGGACGTTGATAGTTTTCCATCCATTCCACAGTGCATCGTGGATAATCACGCGTTGCGTCAGGTTTGTGTATCTTACGCACGACGGCTTCCCGCCAGTTGTATCCGTTGTTGTGCATTTGATACACAAGAACGAGCTGGCCCACTTCCGTCGGTCGACGCGTGACATCTTTGTATTGGATACGATCTCGATGAACACGCTTTCGTATGTTGTCAATGTTAACGAGAAACTCATCCTTGTTGTTCTCCTCTCCTATCAGGATGCCCTCTCTCCAGCAGCGGTTGAAATTCTCGCATCCCGGCAAACCCGTCAAGCACACCAGCACGTTCTCGCCGTATCGCCGCAGGTGGCCGGGAGCATCCTCGTCGTTGTCGTCGTCGGAGATACGTTCGGCCCTCTTCATCGTCGCAATTTTTTTTTGTTTGTCCGACGAAAAATTTTATTTCAAAATTTGAAAACACAAAAAGGGGTGTGTCTCAAAACATACGCTATGTCCGACAAGAAGAAGGAGAAGGCTGGTCCCAAGATCAAGATGTACCGCTACACCGCGGAGGACGGGCAGGTGCTCGCGATCGTTGACAAGGATGAGATCGAATCGACAGGCGGGCGTGCTGCGATCGTCAAGGAGAGCGGACGCGTGCTGAAGAAGGGAGAACAACACACTGAAGCGAACGTGTACAAGGTCCAAACCACCAAGAGTCGCAAGCTCGGGCCTGGCAAAATGTACCAACTGGTCAAGACCGAGCAAGGTGCGTTTAAGACATACGACCCAAACAAGAAGAAGAAGGATCCCGCCGCAGCGGCCAAGAAGAGAGACAAGCCCGATAGTGAGAAGAAGAAGAAGAAGGCAGCGCCCAAGAAGAAAAAGGTCAAGGTGGATGGCCTGAGCCCCGAGCAACTGGCACAAGTGATGGCCATTCTCAATGCATCAAAGAAATGAATTTTTTTTTATTATTCTTTTGCCTGCTGCTGCTTGAGCATTTCCTCACGTCGCTGTTGTTGCATTTCCAACGACACGCGCACCATTTGACGATGAATGTCGCCCAGCGTCGGTGAGCGCAACTTGCCCAGCAAATGTTCCATACGCTCCTCCGAGATGGCCCCTGCCGCGCGCGCCTTTCGAACTCCATCCCTCAAATACTCCGCCTTGAGCTGGGAGTGAGCCAGACGCGAAATGAGTTGAGGGCATCGCAGGATTTCATGCAGATGTTCGAGCGCACCATCCACTGTCACGCTGACGTGCCACAACGTTCGAACATCCCCGCGACTCAGCACCTCCAAGTCAACCTTGAGAGAGAGAGAAATTTTCAAAGCAATATTCCTACACTCAATTATTTCCCCAAACCTGCTTTTGGTTTGTCACACACCCCAAAATCCACAACGGCTGCTGTCGGGCAGGGATGCCGCTGCGTTCCGTCTCGGATTTCTTGCACGACACAATGGAATGATTGACGGCCGCAAATGCCGGATGCTCAGGGGCCAAATTTTCGTACGCCAATAGTATCCTCTGCGCCACGTCGTACACGTCAAAGTTGGGCACCGTCGCATTGTTGACGCCAAACCCGTCGGCGTGTTCGTTGCCAAACACCACCAAATCGTACGCCAGTGACCGACAATAATGCCCCATCAACGACATCATCGCTTTGTTGAGAATCCGAGGGTAGTTGCGTTTGGTGCGCTCCACCCATTCCAGGCGTGGCATCTCGTCGGGACCTGCGGACGAATTGTACGAGATGAAATGCGCCTCCATGATCAAGGGATCCTCGGGCGGGGGCTGTGAAGGATAGTATTGCCTGTTGGGGTCCGGGTACGGCTTGTTGATGGGAAATTCTTCTTCATCTTCATCGTTGTTCACCCCTGGCTCCAGTCCGCCTCGCACACCACACAGCAACATCAATATCAACATTGCCAACTTCCACATTTTTTCAACGTTTATTTCTCTCAATGAACTCCATATCTATATCTCCAGGGATCTTTTCCCATTTTCCTGCCCGCAATCCGCTCGCTTCGTCGCAGCTCGACGTGTGATATTGATTCGCGCTCTTTCTCGATCAATTTTTCCTTGCGATCGTCGTACCATTCCAATATTTTGGATGCAAGCAATCCCAGCAACAATACGCACGCAAATGCCAGCATCATGTACCACGGAACCGCAGCTTCTTCGACGACGACAACATCGATATCATCCATTTGTTCTCTCCCTCCTCTTATATCGCAATTTTATTTTGTTGTCCGTACCACGCTGATATGGTCGGTCCATCGGAAACGCTGTTCTCGAGCCACAAACTGATTCGTAATGTACAACGTGTCTCGCTGTCTCCGCTCGTCTCCTGGTCGTTGTTTCTTATTCCTGATGTTTGATGATGATGTTGACGACTTCTTGGGCAGGCGGGCCACGGGATGATCTCCGTCTGCACCGTACAACCAATAATCCACGCTGTCTATGAGGCCGCGTTTCCCAAGCGCAATCTCCGCTGTTCCATAGTAATCAGATTGTTGGCGTTGTTCGTCCGTGCACAACAAGGCAGTCGGGCATCCATGAGTGATGACCATACACACTGGCACGTCCGGGCATCGTGCAATGGACGCCTCAATGGATGCCAGATCGCGTTCCATGCGTTCCTTCATCACCTCTTGTGTGGGAACACTGTCTGTTTCCACTGCTTCCTTGTCGGCCAAAGCAGCTTCTTTTTCTTCATCAAGTCCCCCGCGGTCATAAATGCGGCGAACATCGTAATACGAATCATCCACATCGTAAGGCCAGCATTGGGCACCCGTGATGAGCAAACCAAAGTTGACAAACAACACACTTTGAACCATGTTGGGCTGCGATCCCAACACCACGATCGAGCGTTTTCTGTCTTCCCCTGATAAGTGGGGCAGTTTCGATGTGTACACATCACCTAGTTCCAGCGTGCCCCCGCAGTATTCCCATGGGCCGGGAACGAAAAACACGTGATGCCACACGCTCTTCTTGTCTCCTCGTAGAATCTCATTCAGCACAGGGCCCGTGATCTCGCTGGAGTATTGCATGTTGTTCCCGCACAGCACGAGTATGTTCATCACCCCGATCGCGGGCTCAGGACGTGGTAGATGATCCTGCAGCGAGGCGAAGGAATTTTGCAACATCATGGACGACGCCGTGTAAATGCGGATCTCGCGAACCGCCGCGTTCGTGTTCATCTCCACGTGTCCCGTGACAATGCGATCATTACCGTTGTACATCTTTTGATCCTGCTCTCCTCTCTCTCTCCAAAAAATTGTCTCAGTGCATTTTATTGAAATTTGGTCCATCCAGTGAAAACTTGGTCGCTGCTCCTCCTCGCTGCTCTTTGGAATGTCGCGCCGATGTCACTGGTAGACCTGCTTCCACGCGCACGTCAACAAACTCTATGGGGCGCGCCTTTGCGTCCATGTGGCGCTGTCCACAACAACCGCGTTCCCCCATGCAACACCAAAGACTCAACAACGTAACCACCACCAGAAACGCCACTGATGACACCAAAATGATGAAGATAATGGTGGCGGTGTGCGTGAACAAAGGGTCTTCGTGTCGAGCAATCGTCTTCACGGGAGTCGGAGGCGGAGGAGGAGGAGGAAGAGGCTGCTTATGCTTGAACGATGTTCGTTGTTGATCCGTCTGAGGATACGGGGTTGCCGTTGCCCCCGCGGGGCGGTGCATCGTGTTGACTGGAGGACGATTCTGGTGTGTCAGGCGGTGATTTGTGATGGATGGAGGCGGATGAGATTCAGAATGTGAGGCGGAACTCACAGGAATCTCGCTCGTTGAGTGTTCTGTGCTCGCGGTAGCAGTGCTGGTGGAGGTCGTTGATGTTGTTGTCGTACTACTAGTAGTTGTTGTTGTCTCGGGTTCTGTAGTTGTTGTTGTTGTTGTCTCCACGTGTTCTGTCGTTGTGGGAGAATACTCAGAGGATGAGATATTGATGGTCCCCTCTTCTTCGTCTTTCTTGGACGCGACTTCCATCTTCAGGGACTTGGCGACGGCATCGGCAAAATCCCTGCGCAGATTCTCAATGTGATAGTAATCCTTGTTCTTGACGCATCCTTGGACAATGTCGCATCTACCCGCGACTTTGGCCAGCAGTTCGTCCGTCACGTTGGTTCCCAATCCCATGGGAATCACCTTGATTCCAAACGACTGCACAAGCTGGGACGCGTATTGCGCGTTGATCAGGTTCTGCGACAAGTCGTCGCACGGCTGGGGTCCCGTGCATGCTGTGGTTCGCGTCGTCGGTGGTCCGTTGGTGATGAAGAACACCATGTTGGGCAGTCCCGGGACCTGGTTTTGCTGAGACGAGAGCACGGGAGCCCGCAGTCCAGCTTCCCAGTTGGTGTAGTATGCGGGATATGCAGTTTCAAAGTGTAAATCGTCCACGGCTCTCAGTAAGGCTGCGCGCAACGACGGACTGTTCACAGCGGTGTAGCCAAGGATCATGCGCCAGGTGGTCGCATACGCATACACGGACACACATGCCCCGTGATCCTTGAACAGGTACAGACGCATGGCGATTTTCAACACATCTTTGAACTGGGACTCGCTGAACGCTCCGTCCAGTGACATGGACGCGCTCACGTCAATGGAAACGGCGATTTTGCTCGTGCATCCGTCTTTTTCCACGATGTTGTTTCCACCCTGTCCAATGGCAAGGAGTGTCAATAATAACGCCAGCAAAAACGAGAAGGACATGTTTTTTCTCAGTCCATAATAATTTTTTTCCCAAAAAATTGCTCAAACAACTAGGTGTGTACAATCACACAAATCATTGAATCACAAGTTTGTTCAGATGCAAGACGATTTAAATTTGTCAGAACCCAAACCTAATCCCCCTCCTCCTCCGTCCCATTTGCTAGCGGGGGTCCACGTTATATCAAAGGAGGGACGACTGCCGCTACGGATGTGGGTGGACTTTGCCGAAGTGCGATCGTTTGTCGGGACGACAGACGAGTACAAGAGTTATAACCTGCGTTTCATTTTGCGCAACAAGAGGGAGTGCATGTGCCCCCTTGAGAACCCGCGTGAAGCGTGGCAGATTATAAGAAGATTTCAGCGATGGCTCCGGTGGAATCGATGCATCGACGGCGTGCCCGATGGCCGAGCTGGCGCGGATGATTTGGCCGGTGTTTATTTTGGTAGCGATCGTCTTGACAAGGAACACACGTGGATCGATTTTGAAGATGTGCGCTCGATCAACTATGTTTGGCCTCCGTTCGTTGAACCCGAACGACAAGTAACGCTGCGTTTCGTGTTGCGAGACGACTTGGAGCTGGGATGTAAGGCGTCAGTAAAAGGCGCAGACGCCGTGCTCAAGCGATTTGATCGATGGGTTCTTGCCAAACCGCCGTTGGCTGCAATTCCCACAGAACTTCCCCGTCCGAAATCTCTTGACAGCGAAGGGTTAACAAGCATCGCTTACGACGATACGCCGTATGCTGTCCAACGCAAGAAATTAAAAGTGAAAAAATGAAAACAAAATAAGGAGTGTGCAAGGATGATGCGATCAAGGCTTCCGTTTGCCAATCGCAGTCGCAAACGAGGACGGGACGAGGAAGGAGAACCGACCAACGAAGACCTCGTCGAGTATCGCGAAAAGTACGCGATCGTCCAAGAGTTGGTGAAGTTTGGTTGCGTGGACTGGCCCGACACGTTTGAGTTGGCGATTGAGGTGAAACGGGCTCCCTCCAGGCGATCCCAGGGGACTGTGTCGTGGCCAGGTGTGTGGATTCGAGCATCATCGCCGCCGCGTGTTCCAAGTTACGCGCCAATCCTCGTGACATGGGGATGGATATCGCATTCCGCGTTTGTTTTCAAGTTGTTTTCGCTTGTAGATCACACGGGAAGCACATACAAAGGAGGGGAATGCTGGTTTGAAGGATGGCATTATCCAGAACATCGAAATGCCATCCCGGTGCCTCATTATGTGATACAATGGGATAACCCCAACACAGTGAACGCTTTCCATGCATGTTTGACGTGGATTGTCGCGTATCACACAACACTACACGATGCCCAGACGGACATGGATATGGTGACGGCCGTGGTGCCATCGTTGTCGAGGAATGTGCAGGATATTTGGGAATCAATGCCCATCAAAAACGACGGCAAGCTGAGAATGCTCAAGGCCATGGACCAATTTGGATTGTGAAATAAAAAACAAAATGGAGGGGGAAATCACAGTCATTGCGTTTGATATTGAGGCCCGCGGTTACAGCCCGAAGAAGCATGGCATCGTCTCCGTCGGTGTTTGTGCGGGCGATACGCGAGGGAACGTTCTCTTCAAGCTGCGGTGGAACGTGAAGTCGATCGCGGGCCAAGAGTTCGAACCGCGTTGCAAGACGCAGTTTTGGGACAATCACCCTAGCCTCTTGGCAGCGCTCTCTGTTAGTCAGATCAGCGCTGAGCAATTTGCCAAGGAATTCAGGGCATTTATCGACGAACGTCCGCGCAACGTGTACCTGCTGAGCGACAACCCCGCGTTCGATGCCAAGTTTATCGATTACTATCTTGATCTGTACGGACATCGCGGGATGCAGTATGACAGCACTGACGACAAGGTGTATCGCTCCATCCACGATTCCGATTCGTACACCCGTGGTCGCATGGGATTCGGATTCGAACAACAATGGGTGGACGACGCGAAACTTCCAGGCATCGTGTTGCCAGAGATCACCGCGCATTTCCCGGACGACGACGCGGAAAAGATCTACAAGGTCCACGTACAAGTGACTGCAATGAAAAAATGAAATTTCTCTCTCCAAGCACATGCAATCCCTCACCGTGTGTGTGACGGGCGGCACGGGGTTCTTTGGGCACAACCTCGTCAAACTGTTGCAGCAAGATCCACGCGTCCAGAGAATTCACGTGCTGGCCCGCCATGATCCCCCGACAGAAACGGAAATTGTAACGTGTCGCAGAGTGGATTCTCTTTATTATCCTGGGATAGAGCAAGACACCAACATGCCTCCGTTGGCGTTGACTGACTTGCAATCTCGGGTCGTGCATGGCATGAAAAATGCCGTCTTTGCAAACACTGACAAGGTTGTCATGTTCCTCGGGCACGTGTGTGATGCCAAGGTGCTCGATCAAGCTATGAAAGGATGCCAAGTGGTGTTCCATGTCTGTGGTGACACACGCTGGTGGAATGCGGTTCGCCATGAGCAATACGAGACCAACGTCAACGGGACCGTGCATGTCCTGCAATGTGCCAAACGCACCGCCAGCGTGCAGCGCATCATCGTTACGGGAACCGTCGATTCCATGGGGCACGACGAACACGAGAATTTGGACGAAGGACACGACTGGAAGTACTATTCATTCAAAGGATTTGGATACTGGTACGCAGACACCAAGCGCCAAGCAGAGGAATACATTTGCAAATTTCGAGCGGGAGAACGTGACCAAGCACTGTTGGAACCGGACTACAAACCCAAGGAATGCGTGGTTGTGCGGGCATCGTCTATGGTTGGGCCCTGGGATGTGACGCTTCAGTATGGGCGGATTTTCGTGCAAATTCGCCAGGAATCCGTGGACGTCATTCCTCCCGGTGGTCTATCTGTGTGTCACGTGGACGACGTTGCGCGTTTGCACATCCAGTTGGCATTTGAAAGCAACCGTCCGCTTCCCTCAGTGGTCATCGCGGCGGGTCACTTTGTCACATATCGGCAGCTCTACTATGACATCCGAGACGAGATGCAAAAACAACTGACGCACTGGAAACCCCGTTACCGAACCATTGGTTTGCGATGCATGGAGATCATTCCGCGCTGGGCACTTGTTTCCTATGGGTACGCAGCAGAACTGTGGTCTAATATGTGGAGCGGTTTGCATCCCGAAGTGAATCCAGGGATGGCCCGATATCTATGCTGCAACACGCATTACAGTTCTCGCGTGGCACAAGAACACTGGGATTATCCTGACAATTTGGAACAGCGATACCGGGATGCATTGCGCGACTGTTGTTTGTGGCTGGCACAGCGAAGAAAGATTTGAATAAATTGTGTTTTTTGAATATGTTTTCCAAAAAAAAAACCACACTCATCATATCATCACAAAAAAAGAGAAATGTCCTCCTCTGCATGTGGTTCCTGTTGGTGTTGATTTCATTGTTTGTGTCGCCTGTGCTTGCCAATGGCTGGAGCGAGGGGACGATGAGCGCCGGCTTTTGGGTGATGGTCGGATTAGGGGGCGTAATTGCAGTCATATTGTTGTTGTTGATGGTGTGTTGGTGTTGCATGCCCATTCGAGGGGCATCGGAACGATTTGACGCACTTCCTGGAGAAAAACAACAGTCAAAGGATTTGTACGGAAACCCCCAAGCATACGATGCAACCATGCATCGTGTGGCGGCGACACCCGTATTTTCAATAATGACGCGTGGAAACAATAAAAACGAGTGATGCAAATGAATGTCACCACCACCACCACCACTGGCGGACTCCCCTCCTACGCAGTGACAGCCATTATGTATTCGGCATTCACGTCGTCCGGATTCATTCTGTCCGTGCTGGTGGGTTGGTTGTTGGTGCGAATCTTTTCAAAGTCGACGCACATTCTTTCCTCTTCCTCGTCGTCTTTATCTGACGTGCGTGACATTGGAAGCTACGGGAAATTTATGGTGGTCATGGAGGCCATTGATGCCGTGCCCGAGGCCCTGGTCATTGCGGCGTCCACTGCGGATGGCACAATGACGTACTCGCTTGCGGCATCCATTTTTTCACTCAACGTTGTCAACACGCTCTCAACATCACTGGATTTTCTGGCTGTAAGCGCGGAGCCCGTGTTCCCGCGTTTGATGTTGGCGTTGGTTTCGTTTTCTGTCGGGAGCATGGCATTCTCCATTTCGTCGATCATGTTTGAAGGGTTTGTGGTGCGCGTCGTCGCCGTCCCGTGTAGGGTGTGTTATGTGGCCGCATTTTTTGGTGGCATCGTGGCTGGCGTGTTGCTGGTTTGGATACTGACTTTGGTAGAGGCACGCTTGCGTCGGAGATTTGGGGTGCGAGACATTTCTTCTTCTTCTTCAGGTGTTGTTGTTGCAAAACCATTCAACTCTGAGCAACTGACACGCTACATACACGACAAAATGCAGCGCGAAAAGGAGGTCGTTGCCCGCTTGCAACGTCAGCAACAATCTGGCGGAGGAAAGCCTGACCCAAATATCGAGAAGGAAATTCACTTTTACGCCGAACGCATCATGCAGATGCAGAAACTGCTGGACACATCACAGCAAGCCATTGAATTATCCGCGAATACTAACTTGTACGTGGCGGACGATGCGAGCTCCGTGATACAGGAGGCACTGGCTCACCAATGGCATCAATCATTCAGCGATAATGTGTTTCACCAAGAAGGAGGACGAAGAGCAGTCGGAGGATTGTCATCGTTGTCGTCCTCTGATCATGAAACGGTGACAGTCATGGATGACGGGAACGAAAGGGATGATGATTTTGCAGCACGAGCACACATGTTGCAGCAGCGCTCGGACTCGGTGACATCGTTGATTGGATCCCAAAAAAGTCGCAACAGCAAGTGTTGTTGTCGATGCAGTCCATTGGGAAATCGCGGCATCAAGTTGTTGATCATCATGCTGGGCATTTTTACCTGGACTGTGGGGCTGACGTTTGCATTCACTCCGTTGTTTGCATTGCTTGATTCGCGTTCGACGTCCCAGTATTTGGAGACGTTTGCGGACGGGATGAGCGGAGGGGCGTTTTTGGCATTGATTGGATCCACTATGATCCCGCGTATGCAGCAGGATGCGTATCGAACCATGTGGACCGCCATGACGACCAAGAGCGTCGGGATGTTCGGGTTTGTGGGTGGTGTGGTGGCCACGTTTTCCATCGATTTGGTCAGGGCGTTGGTGGGATGATTTGAGGGAAATGAAAAAAGTTTCAATTTAAGAGATCCCCGCGTCTTGCGCAAGCGGCCTGTGTACTGAACTCCACATTGAACGCTTCTTGAAGTGTGTACCTTTCCCCGTTCAACATGGGATACACTAACCGCTTCATCATCTTCCGAAACTTACTCTGAATGTGTGTATGCAACGCGGGGAATGCGTCCAGTGCACGTATGCTCGACACATGTCGAAATATCTTGTGAGCAATCAGTGCCATCTCCCGCCGGATGTTGTGCAGCTGTTCTCGCGTCAAAAATGCTCCCCATAACTCCGTGATGGCGAGCCAGCGCAGTTTCAAGGAACAGACAACATCACGCTGATACAACATGAGAAAATTTGGAAGACACGACTCGGGTTCTCCAATCTCAATCGCGCGCACCACGCGATCGATGTAATGAAACGCCCGCACTCCGTCGGCAGTGCTGGGTCGAATACGCTCAATCAAGACGACGGGCGACAACGAGGGTGTGCGCACGGGACGAATGCCAAACCCGGGCATGTTGCGAAATCGATCCTCAAAACGCTCTTCTTCCTCCTCCTCGACAGAACGACGCACCAATCTCTCCTCGTTCCATGATCCGTTTCCCCAAGTGACATTGCCGTTAATCGCACTGCGCCCTGCTGGAACAATGGAATGGACCGCGATCGCCGGTGATTCATTTGTGTTGGCCACGACTGTCACGGGAAAATCTGTGTGAACCTGTGAACCATTGTGCATCGCCCTTAGTTCGGCGATCCGTGTCATGTTCCTGCGCGTACGTTCAATGGCGAATGAAATGGATGAAAATGACATCGCCCTCGTTTGCTCAAAAAATTTTCCAAAAAATGTCCATTTTTTATTTTCCCTTCACACAACGCTCATGTTGAATCCGGACAGTTGTCTGTATGATTTCTGCTCCGGATCGTTGAACACGCACAACGACATGTGCAGGACCTTGCCTCGAAGTTCGGGCGTAAGTGCTTCCACTGGGACTTCGTGGTTCGGAATGTACAACACTACCGGATCGGGAGTTTTGTCGGCCTTTCGCTTGCCCTCGCAGTATTCCAGCCAAGCGCCCGCATGCGCATGATTTGTCAAGCAGAACATGATGGCATTGTCCCTATTCGTGTTCACGTCGTACACCTGAGCCATCCTCAAGATGACAGTGGCATAGGTAGCGGCGTTCATCGCAGGACGATCAGGAGGAGGAGGCTCCGCTCGACGTTTTGATCCGGTTGGCTTCTTTCCCTTCATTGGGTGAAATTTTTTTTCATTTTTCGCTCTCTTGGTCCGGCACAATTGTCCTTGTTACGTCACCCTGCTGCTGCTGCAATTTCACAAAACTTCTCGACTGCCGTCTCGCCAGCTTGTCCTTCCCGCACACCGAATACGATCGCGTGTGCAATGTCCTCGCCGGAAGCATGGATGAAATATCTTCCTTGTTGTTGTTGTTGGGAGTCGCCATTACAATCTCTACCAACACTTCGTCGTCGTCGTCATCCATGGTGGGGATCTCTTTGTTGGTGGCAGCAAACGTGATGGTAATTAACTCATATCCTCTTTTACGATATAAAAACTTTCAAAAAAAAAATCATTTTCATTCCGCGCCCCCACCGTCACTGATATCCATGGGCTTGGGCGATCCATCATCATCCTCCTCCTCCTCTTGAACTTTGTCACTGGCAAGCGTGACGCGATTGGGACTTGGCATCGAGGACTTTACACACATGAACGTGGGCAGGAAATAGTCGTCGTTATTCCACGTGACGAATTTTTTGTTCTTTGCTTGGTCAGACATTTCTCCCCTGTTTTAATTATTATTTTGTCTCGCAACAGGTTGGACAGGAGGTCCCGGCGATCGCCATTCAATGACCCACGTATACACACCTTCATCACCGAGGTGATCCGGCTCAAACGTACAGCGCATGAAAACGAGTTCGTGGGGTCGAGTGGAAGCACGTATCCACTTTTCAAGTTCCACAATGTAATAAGCAATGTCGTCGTCGTCATCGCTGGGAATGATGCGCGCCCCGCATCCGTTGCGTATGGGATGCGTATCCAGGGGAATCGCGTCCCATTGTTGTGCGGTTTGCAACAATACGCATTGTGGACGCTGCACCACTACTTCGCTCCATAATGTCTGACACAACCAGTGTTCTTCGGTGGCATCCATTTTTCATTTGCGGTTACATTACACTTTTTGTCGCTTAAGTGGACTAGCCTCTCCGTTTTTTTCTTCTTCTTCGCTGTCATTTCCACTGCTGCTATCATCACTCCACCTCCATGAATCCGACGACGAATCATCTTCCACTTCTCTTGCCCACAAGTCCGTTGCAAACTCATCGTTTCCCATGCGATCGCGTACAACCAACTGAATAATGTCGAGCCACACGCCCCCGATTTGTTGCATACACCATGCCGTGGCCTTCATGCGCAACACATGCAGGTAAAAATCATAGATAACTCTGTCAACAGTGTTTGCGTCAACATAGTACATGTCCTCCTTATCCATTTCTTTTGCCTTCTCCACCAAATCTTCCGTCAACGTCGCGCCATGGTCTATCAAAATGCGCGCCATTGGCCAATGAGTACAGCACAAAGATGCTCGCTGCAGAGCCGTATGCGCGCGACCGTCGTTCATGTAGGAACAAATACCGTTGATGTCGGAACAATATGGCGCCGCGAGCTTCAGCATCTCCTCGTTACACGAACCCACAATGTACGCCAGGGGAGTCGTGGAGAACTCGTGATTGTTGGAAGGAGTAATTTCTTGAACACGACTTGGATCCAATCCATCGTTTAACAGACATTCCAACTGCTTCATGTTCCGTCTGATGATCGCATGCCACCACGGAGGATAACTTGATCTCCAATCATCCTCGCCGTAATCGGGGTTTATCGGCGGTCCTCTTTTCATCCCTCTCTCTCTTTATTTTTTTTTCTTTTTGGAATTTAATTTTTTTTGTCCATATTTTTGTTTCACACATACATTTTTGAAGAACAAAGAAAGAAAACAATGCGCGGCCCATCAGGCAAGTGTTCCAACCCGACGTGTTCACAACGAGCGACGGCCCAATGCAGCAAGACTGGGTTCCGGTATTGTGGAGAATTGTGCAGACGACAATGCCAAGGGTTGCCTCCACTACAACAACAACAACAAATATTCCAGGGAAGTATTGTGCACAAATCTCCCATCCAACAGACGGTGGTCAACGTGGTGAAGTCGGATCCTCCTCCTGTGGTGGAAAAGAAGCCTCCTTCTCCTGTGGAACCCATTGCACATCCCTTATCGTCAAATTGTGGCGTGCTCCCGCCCAAACAAGGCCAAACACAAATGACATTCTCTGCCGTTGGCGAGGAGGAAGTATCTCCCGACAAGGCCGTGATCAAGTTTGTGTTGATCACCAAATCTCGCGCCAACGACAAGCGCGCCATGGAGGAACATACAGGGAAAAAGAATGCCTTCACTCGTGCCGTGGCATCCAATTTACCCAAGGATGGCACGACAGCCGGCGATCCAGAAGTGGACACGGGTGTGAAGAGTGATGACTTCGCTTTGACACCCGTGTGGGATTATGAGTCGAAACCGCCGCGTCTCCTGGAATACATGTACAAAAGTGACGTGGTTGTGGTGTTTCAGGCGCGGCATTTTGGTTTATTGTCGCAGTTTGTGTCGGCGTTGAGTGGAACCAGTGGCGTGTTTGTGGAATACGTCAACTTTGTGTCCAAAGACAATTATGTGGTTGCCAGGGAACGCGCAACACGCGATGCCAAGGAAGGAGCCGAGTCATGCGCTCGAGCCATTGGTTATGGACTGCTGGAGATTGTAAAGATTGAATACGAGGACGATCGGTATGGAGGCGGAGGAGGAGCTATGTATTCCATGGCCCCGCGCGCGTTGAAGGCGGAATCCGCATCGGCACCGGAGGAAGGAAGGCCGGTGGTCATGGAGCTGCAACCGGGGAAGAAATTACTGCGAAGCACATGCACAATGACTGTGTTACTTGGACAAACATAAAAAAGAGGGAAAATTAAAGTTCAAAAAGAGGGATAATGAAACGCGATCGCGATGAATTTGAGGCAGATCATCATCGCGAACCTTCATGGGTGGGCGTGCTTGTCCATTGCAACGTGATGCTAGACCCTGATTGGTTTGACGACCCGAGTCAAGAATGGGATTGCGCTTCCCCGGAGGAAGCCAGATGCAGAATGCTGCCACTGGGATTCATGGTGGGGACGTCGATGATTCGTGAAGCTGAGAAATTTGTTGACACTTCTCCCTTAAACATCAACATCCACGATCCCTGTGTGTGGGTTGACGATCATCCATACACGCCATTGGAATGGGCAGTGCGATCGGGTACGTTGAACGCCGCTTGGGTAGAAGTGTTTTGGAGAATGGGGTTGAGCGCGTCAACCATTTTATCTTACGTTGTGGCGATCAAGTTTATGGACATAATGGTGCGGTCTCGCATCAAACGATGCCGGCAAATGGAAGACAGCATCATGGCCATGGTTTGGTGTTGTCGACAAGCGCAAGGAACACTATGGCTGGACAATGCCGCCACAGTTGCGGAAAGGATGAGGCGCGTTAGCGTTGAGGAATGGGTTGGGATTCTTAGGGGGTTTGACGTTTGAACAAAGGTGGACAAACCCGGCGATTTTTTAATGAAAAAAGAGGTGGTGAGAGATGAAACGTGATCGCGAGGAACAAGAAGACATCAACGCCAAACATATGTACGGACAACCAGGATGGGTGGATGTCGTGTTTGGCTGGGATCAAGGATCCAAATTTGGGCTTCTTCAGGACGATCGCTTAGAGTGGGATCGGTGTTGTTCATACTTGCCGTTAGTTTTTGGAGGAGGACAGCACAATGTCGGAAACAGAATACTACCGTTGGGACTCATGATAAAGTGTTGGCTATGGCCATTGGTTACAAAATTTGTTGACGAGTCACCACTACATATCAGCATTCACGATCCATGTGTGTGGATTGACAACCAGCCGCTCACACCAGTGGAGTGGGCAGTGCACTTGGATATGCTTTGCGACCTGTGGGTTGAAGTGTTTTGGAACGCAGGCGTGAGCGCGACGCGTATTCCATGTCGCATACATCAGAGCGGAAATGAGGATTACATGGTCCGCGGATGCATTGATATGTGCAGACAGATGGAGGATGGCATCATGGCCATGGTGTGGTGTTGCAAACAAGTGACAGAAACATTGTGGCACGACAATGCTACGACGATTGCGGAGAGGATGAGGCGTTTTGATGTCAGTGAATGGGTGGAAATTCGTAATGAGCTGGACTATCAATTGCACTTACTACATGACAATAATCCCGAAGAGGAAAATTAAAAAAAATTCACAATTCATCATGCACATCCAAATGCGCCCACTTGTGTGCGTATGGGCACTGGCTGTGCTCATTGCCGGTGCCTCGGATCTTCAACCCAGTGGACACAAGGAATCGCTTGACATTTGTGCAATCACATCCTTCGACAACGGGCAACGGTTTGTCCTCGGGCACTGGGAACGGCATCAATCCAATAATACACTTGAATTCGCATCCATCCTCCTTCAATCCTGGAAATGCATGCACCGTAAACACTGTCACAAGCAGCACCAAGAACAACACTCCCCACAACAATCGTCTAGTCATTTTTCCTTCGCCTCCTACGCCACTCGCGAATATGATTGATGATCAACGCATATGTGCGTGTTTCCGTGTCCGGAATTTCCTGCAATTGCCTCACAAGCCGTTCGTTGTCCGGATCCGTGTCTGGGTATGGGCATGCCTCATCGTCGTCATTCAGCAGCGTAATGACATTTTGAATTTGTCCGGCCTTTGCTGCCATGTACAGTAGTGGTTCTTCTTCTTCTTCTTCTTCTTCTCGGGTTTGTTGTTCCTTTTTCACCATCGTTGTCGTGGTGGTGGTATTGTTCAATATGTTTTCGAGCATGGGTTTCATGGCTTGCGCGACATTTGGCAGCTGAGGTTTGACGTAATCATCGGCATCCTCATCGGCTGCGACTCCTGCGGCATCCCATCCGTCATCCGTGGTTGGTTTGAACGCGGGATCCGCCTGCAGTTGTCGACGGCGATACTTCCAACGTTCGTGTGGGTCCGTTGGAACGTTGGGATCATCAAAGTTGTGTACCTTGTCGCATATGATTTTGTATGCCTCATGCATGTCTTCCACACATTTCAAACCCATCAACACCACCTTGGCTGTGTTGGCAATGTTTGCCGTGAAAGCGCGTCCATTGCTCAATTCGCACTGGTGGATGAGATTGGGGAAATTCTCTGGATCGTGCTCAGACTTGTCTTCGGTGGCGTTGAGCAGATTCATCAAATGCACCCCGTCCTGTGGGAGTACCCCATTGCCCACCACGTTGTGGATGATGCCCACCGACATCCCTAGATATCCCTCCAGAGTTCCTACAAATGTGCGCCCCGTGTCCTCGTCGTGCAGGATCAGCGACAATCGTTCCAACAACTGTCGATACACGTGGCTGAAGAACAGCGCCATCCCGGGTGTCGTGGTCTTGACCAGCTCCACGTTGAGCTTCCCAAATAGTGTTGCAGTGGTCGGGTGCATCTTGATGGCAATGGACGGGAAGTTGGGCTTGTACTTGGAATTGGGCAACTGATTGGCAATCCGCAACAAATCCAAATTTCCCGTAATGCACGGACTCCCAAAGTCCACGCTGTACACAATGTTGACCACGGGCGGCAGCACAAATTGTTCGCGAGACAAATCAGCACACAGTGCCACAGGACAGTCTACCATTCCTCCATACATGGCATCCATGTCGGAGCGCAATCGTTTCAGCCGATCCAGGCGTTTGTGCAGAGGCGGCAAGTTATTGTAGTATCGTTCACGCTTCATCCCTTTTAAGATTTCTCCAAATTGTGCACATACACGATTACTCTTTTTTCCTGACGCAGTTTTGATAATTTTTTGGGGCGAGGAAAAAAAAATGCGAAAGAAAGAAGAAAAACCCCGCACGTATGTGCTGGATCCGCTGGAAGATGCAAGACACGCAGGACGCACCGCTGCGTTGCGAGTCTCTGCACGTGCACCCGGAAACGAAGCCATTGCTCGCCAATTTTACCGGTGGTTGAAAGGACGCGATCTGTATGAGGGGAAATCCATTGAACTTGAAATCCCTGGCAGAAAGAGTGACGGCGGAGATGTCACCGCCATTGTCACCGTGGCCATGGATGTGACAACTTTTGGACATACCACAGTGCATCTGAGCATTCCTCATGCGGGCAAAGGACATTACGACATTTATCACTATGCACTCTATGCAGTGGATGCCAAAAATCGCCGTCACGCCTTTCCAGTGCCCGAGGAGGAAGAAGAAGAAGAAGAACCGTTCGTGCGTCTGTCGGATTTTCCAGAGGGCGAGCGTTTCAGTTTGTCTCCGCCACGACGTCGTCAAAGCCACATTTTGGACGAAGATGAAGATGACGTGGACATTGTGATCCACGAGGAAGAGGAACCACGATACATTGTGCCACTCGATGTACCATTGTCGCGTGAACACGAGATGTTTGATGAGGCATTTGGAGAACTGCAAGATCGTGTCAATGATCGTCGTTTGTCCAAGAAACAAAGAAAAGCAAACGCAAAGGGCATGAAGAGGTTCCGTGAAGTTCATGATATGCTGGCGGATAGGGAGAGACGTCGTGAAATGAATCTGGAACACGATTGGGTCACTGAGACGCTGCGCTTGATGAAGGAATCCGAGGAAGCTGGATGGTATCAACAAGCCGAGCGATTTCTGGAACGATACAGAGCACCACCGCCCCCGGACATCAGGAGAGAAGCCGAGCGCCGACAGAGGGAACACGACGATGCACTGGAGTTCATCCGGAGAACCAGGGCCAAGGAACAGGGATCTCCCAGCGGAGCATTTGAGGAGATGGATGCACACATCGGGGCCCTTCTTGACGATGGGAGCGGCGGAGAGGGTGTCAGCGATGCCCACTTGAAGCGCATCGGAACACTGTTGTTGGAATGTGTCGCGCTTGCCGCCGACACAGGGGATGCCGACATGATTGCCAAACTTGGCACCCTTACACAGGTGTGTGGGCATTGTGATCACGTGGGTGCATGTCATCACCGCTGCAAACATTGCAAACACACCGCATACTGCAACACGGATTGCGCACGCGCCGACTGGGAGAGACATCGCGCGGCGGAATGCATCATAAAAAAATGAAAAAAAAAAGATTTTTTTTAATTCAATATATTTCCAACTCTTCCCATGGGAAAGGGACAAGGAGCGCCGAGGAGGAGGAGAAGGAATCCACTTCAACACTACTGCTACTACTTCCGTTGTCATCAAAAATGGACGACGACGACGAGAACATGTCAAAATGGGCGGGCACGGGCATGGGAGGCGGGGGCGGGACGGGGTAGTCCCATCTCTCGTTGCAGAACAGTGATACTCGCGGAGGAGGAGGAGGAGGAGGACCCACGCAAATCTTCTTGTTGTTCCTCGACGACGACGACACGCGTTTGCTTGTCCTCTTTGGCACAGGAACTCGTGGGATTGCGAATTTGGTATTATCATCGCTGATCGAATTGGGGATTCGGATACTGTTGGGAGGGCTGCCCTTTTCCACCAACTTCAGTTGATATTCGTCTGGGAAAAGCAGTGTATCATGTATCTGCTGGTATCCACAGAACCTGTATTCTTTCGAGTGCTCGCAAGTGAGACGGATCAACCCCACCACTTCCAACACGTTCAGCACGTCGTACGCGCGTCTGTGAACGGTCTGGTACTGCGTGTTTTCCGCTGATCCCCCGTGTTGCATGGCCAGCCAGTCCACAAAATCGCGCTTGGGCCACGGTTCGTCTCTGCTGTGGTACAGCTCCATCACGAGTGCGTATATCACGGATCGCGTCATGTTCTTGAGGCGATCCCTGTCGTCTTGCCCTCTAGCCATCGTTATCCACGGAGGAGGTTGATGCAGGGAAGAGGAGGACGAATGTGCCGTAGACCGCTTGCGTTTTCCGCTTCCGGTTTTCTTCCTCTTGTTCCTGCTGGTCTTCTTCGCGGGCAGATCGTCGCACACATAGTTGGTCGTCGATCGGTTGAACGTACATGGCAACGCCTTGACGCCGTCGAGGAGAATGCGCTCGATAAACTGTTGAACCCCCTGTGTTCCAATCACTTTGTACGTTCGTGGGTGTCCTGGCATCCATGCAAACATGCCAATTCCCTCCAACACGTTGCACACGTCGTAAATGCGTCGACGACGGCAGCCAGTGGTCTTGCAGAAGTCCGGAGTGATCACAAAGTACGATGACCCATCATCAGTACCAAGAGAATGCCGCGATCGAAGCACAATGTATGCCAGTTGTCGCAAACTTTTGTCGGGTGTTCGTTTGATTCTCACAGGCAACTCGAGATCCTTGCAGCATCTCGCGTTGTCTTCGGAGAAGGAGTCGACCACACGACGTTCAGACTTGTCGGCATCATCAATGCCTTGGTGATACTCTGACATGCTGTCGTCCTCGCATTGGCTATCCATGTTTTTTTTCAATGAAAAAATCAAACACGCCCTCCTTGATTGCCCCCTTTTTTTATAAAAAAAGGTGTCCATGTCCGCGATCGGGATCATTTCAAAAAAAAAAAATTAATTCAACATCTTCAAGTTCAGTTTTTAGTTAAAGTCCAGCTTCCTCCTAGCGCGTTCTCCTACTACACCTTCCCCCACTCTCGAACGATGGCGATCGCGTACAACGGGAGCTCCTGGATTCTTCTTGAGTTCGGGTGAAGCGCCCAACACGGGTGTTTCCCATGTTTCTGTTCCTCCTCCTGGACTCACGTTTTCTTGATCGTTCTTATTAGTGTTGGTCGACATCGTGTTTTTTTTTTGCGCGCGCCTTCCCCCTTGTCTCGGGATTTATTTTTTGTCCGTTTTGCGTTTTTTAAATGTCGATGGCACTCGGAGTCTGGAAGTCTTCTCGTCTTTTGTACTAGTAGTAGTAGTAGTAGACACTGGCGCCACATCCTCTTCCTCTTTCTTCTTCTTCTTGTTTTCGACATTTGGTTTCAACTCATGCTGCAAGCCAAGCACCGGAACCACGACGTGCTGATTGACAGCGATGCCACCTCCGCGATATGGCTTGTTGTGCACGGGGAACATCAGTGGATCCACGCGAAAAAAACACACACGATAATAACGAGACATGCTGGCGGGGCTATCGAACGCGTACGTCCATTTACTCCATGACGATCGACCTCTCAGCAACAACACAGTTCCCGGACGACACTTGCGGCGTATCGTTTTGACGCCATCCGCTTGAGTCGCGGGAGCCAATGTCAGTGTTGTGCATTCCCCTTTCTCTCCGTCGCCGGCGGTGCCCAGTATCACCATGGCCACCGTGCTCCCGGGAGGAACCCACGAGAATCCACCCTCAGTGACGTCATCTGATCCAATGTGACCACGTTCCCATGTGATCATGCATGCATTCCATCCATGGTGACCACCACGGAGCGATGGAATATCGCGCACTAACGCTTGGCGCAGAAACACGATCCACGATGGCGTTGCGTACGGGAACAAGCACCATTCACCATCTATGCCTTTCTTCTTCTTTGATGATGATGGCGGGGTGTATACCCAGGATCCATTGTCGGCGAACCATGCGCAATGTGTTTCTCCTCCTTCAGGAGGAGCAACGTATGGAAAATGTGATGCGTGTTCCAGAAAACGTTCGCGAGTGTCATCGTTGATAATCTCCGCGCACAAGTCCGGAAAATGCTCGTGTTCGTTAATTTGGACATCGCGATTGGTGGGCAAGTCAACGACGATTGAGCCCTTCATTCTCTGTTTTCGTTTTGGATTGTCCAAAAAATTTTCCCACAACAAATCTCAGCAAGTGAGTGTTGCTGCAATGTATTACTACAGTCTGGAAACGGTGCTCGACAATGAACACGGGACCACGCTGAGCATTGGGAACGACACTGAGGAGAAACTGTTTACGCAATTCTTCTCCACGCTCAAGGCTGGCGGCGTCCCGGACGGCACTCCATTCAAGAGTCTCACACTCACAGTTCGCATACCTAACAATGCCGGAAACTGGGGAAAGCCCCGCGATCGCCAGCTGAGCACGAGACAGCGTCAAAAACGCAACGATCGGATGGACAGGACGATGAACAACCATCGTGCATGGCGGAATCCCATTGATTTGGACGAAGAAGAGGAGGAGGACGAGGAGGAACGCAGGGACGAGGAAGAAGAAGAGGAAAGGCGCTCCACGCGGAGACAACCAGCACCAAAGAGGAGGACGGCTGCTCCCAGACGATCGCGTGTCCGGTACAGGGATGAGGAAGAAGAAGAAGAAGAAGAGCACGAAGAAGAAGAAGAAGAGCGCGGCGATGATGCTCCTCCTCCGTTTGAAAATTACGACGACGCCTATCAGGAGTATGCTCGGCGATATGGCTATCGATCTGGGGATAACAAGACCGATCGCATGAAGTCCGCGCCCAAGAAGCGCATTCGGTCTGTGAGAGGAGCGCAGCAGCGCGATGACCACAATGTTCGGGCGCCTCCTCCTTCTCAGCCAAGAAGAACCCTGGACGATGACATTATGAAGGACGATGACAATGATCACGAGGATGCCGTGTTGCGCGGGAAAGCTCCTCCTCCTCCTCCTCCTGCACAATCTCGACCCGTGTCTTCTTCTTCTTCTGGTCCTCCCCCTCGCACCGAGGAGCAACATAGGGCCATGGAAAACGAGGTCGTTGGCATCAAGAAGTTGGTCTCCAGATTCCGCGACAAGCAAGCATTGCCCGCGGCAACCATTGCATGTGGTCAAGTATTGCTGGAGAACATTGAACAACACTTGGCTCGCTATTATTCGCATGGAGAATACCGGGGCACGTCGTACAACGCGCTGCAGTCCATCGTCAAGGACACAAAATACGAAATGGACAAGCTCCAGGCTCCTCCTCCTCCTCCTCCGCAACAAACATCTTCCTCCTCCACTAACACAGGATTGCCGGAGATCGGGGGAATTGATTGAAAGACATAGAAATGAAAACAAAAAAAAATTTTACATCAACACCACTGATCCCATGTCTGTTCGGTACCGTTTTCGGCGGATGCGGTCACTTCTTTCCTCGTCATTGGCAAAACCCCATGTCGACAGATCTGTATACGCGTGAAACCGCTCAGCAATCAATGTTCGGTGATCCTGCCATCCACCCATCAACTCCTTGCCGATCCACATGATAGTTTGGCATGCACGATCCTTTTCATGACGCGCTGAGATGTAAAGACGCAACTCATCCAATATGATCGTTACAGTCAGTGCACTCCCTTCATCACGCGGAATGTCCATCACCGAAATGGCCTTCTCTACGTCTGCAATGGACGGTTGGAAGTGATCCACCAAACTCAATAAGGTGAAATGTTTTCCATCACATGCGGTCTTCATAAACAGCGTGTCCACCGATACACCTGCCTTGACGATGCCATAATCACGCACCGCAAACGGATCAGCGCCGTGTTGAAACAACAACTCAAATATAACGCGTTGCTCAAGGGAAGGAGGTACATAATGCACTGCAACATCCAAGCACGTATCGTGATCACCGAGGCTCCAGTGGCAGAAACGATCGGCAAGTGGGCCTGCAAATGGCAGCAACACGCGGACCATGTCACAATCACTTGTGTATATGGCAGCTCCTATTATGGTCCACACAGTTCCACCAGGAATACATGGATCTCCAAAGTAATCAAATGGATGCACTTGGCCATCCTTCACCAATTGCATCACGCGTGTTCTATGTGAACTGAGCAACTGCTTCACTGGCGTGATGTTGTAGAACATGTCCGGGTACGCGATGAGCAAGTCTTTTCTCTCCTCCTCCTGCCCACTTTTCATATTTTTCTCAATTTATTTGGATGTCCATCATCATCGCTGTCAAATCCCCACCCGGACAAATCCGTGTGCAACGCGAACCGTTCCCCGAATATCCATGCCAGATCCCTCCATTCCGCTGCGAGTCCGTGTTCGCATGTCCATACCAACGCTGTGCATGCGGCATCCTTGGCGATCGTGGCATCAATGTATGACTGGCATTGTGCTGTCACATCGTCTAATACACCATCGCCCCGGAACTGACCCATATGCATCAACTGCATGGCTGTTCGCACTTCGGCTACACGCGGACGAAAGCGCTGCACCATGTTCAAGACGGAAATGTATCTGTGTTCGTATGCAGTTTGCAGAAACAAATTCTCTGTCCTAATGCCATACCCATCCTCAAACTTCGCCATAGCAAGGAGCGGATCGGCTCCGTGGTCAAACATCATATTCTGCATCCGCAAGTCATCCATGCCATGCGTCCGGCGCATCGCGCGTTGCAAACACGTCTCGCTAAAATTCAGTTCGTCATTCCATCGGCAAAAACGATCGTCATCAAGCGGATCCGCGTATTTCAACAAAAATTCAACAAAATCATATTGGTGGTCGTGAATGGCAAGCCCAATCACCGTCCATGTGTCGTTGTCTACCGCGTGATGTTCGCTGAAGTAATCAAATGGATGTATGTGACCATCCTTTACCAACTCCACCAAACGCGTTTTGCGATACCGTATCATCTGTTCTGTTCTGAAGGCGTCGTCATCAAACAACTCGGGGTACGCGACGCGCAGATCCTTACTCTCCCTTTTCCCCTCCGCCACACCTCTTTTCATATTTTTCTCAATTTATTTGGACGCATGTATAATCCTCCCATGTCGTCGTCCTCTTCCCAGCCACGAGCATCCCTCTTCGGCCTCATACCCCGCAGCCGAGCCAAGTCCTCATCCACGTACAATGACGGCGGACCCAACGCACGCATCAATGGCAACACATGTCCGTTCAGCACATCGCGCCATCCTCTGTGCATCGTCTGCTTTGCGTCCTTCCATACCCACGCCGTCGCGTAATAAGGTTCTTGGCCGCGAGCGGTCGCAATGGCTTCATTGAATACCACCGACATGCATGCGTCCTTCGGTTTCAACTCGCGCAAATACTTGGTCAGCTGCGCTGCCGTCAAATTGGCTGCATCCAACATGCTTTTCAGGAACGTCCGATCGGGACAGTCTCTCCCATAGCACTCCACGGCAAGTTCCACGGCATCCACGTACGATCCTGGCGTATCTCCTCCAGCGCACGGCGTGGTGCACAAGAACCCCCTCTCCATCATGGCAAGTACGACCTGAAGTTGATCGTGGATCACCGCGTACCCCATGGGATTGACTAAGCGCCCGTTGCGATTATCCACAAAAAAAGCACACATGTCAATGGCACATCCTTGGCGCACGACATGCGCAGCCAAGTTCATGTAAAGGTGTCCCGACATCATCATGTACATAAACAGTGATGCCATGACATTGCGATCCTCGATCCACAGCACCTCGTCCAGATCGAACACGCGATCGCGCAAATTTCGCATGAACAGATCCGCAGACGTGGTGCACGTTCTCAGCACCGCGCTCACCATGATGCTGCGGTAATAAACAAACTCGCCCTTGGTCTTGTTTTCCCATTCACGCACAGACCAGACACTCATTGAGAAAGTTTTTCGTCGACCGAGATTTTATTTCTTGTCCGCCTTGGAACTTTCTCGCACCCAACGCCATATGTGATGCGGACAAGACCCAGAAGTGTCGGGGACGAGTGGCTCGTGATCTTTTTGATTCTGGGTGTCATAGTGACATTTCCAACAAGCATTGGGATCTGGACGGACCCAACGTGTGATCCGATGCGGACAAGGCTCGGATTTAAATCGGCTGTCATCTTTTTGCACCAGGATGTGGTCAAAACATTTCCAACAACAAATACGACCAATGCGACATCGTTTGCAATGTATATGTTGTAGCCATATCTTGATCCCCGCTTTCTCGTTGTCCATAAAGAATCCAGGATCTTTCGCTCCACACCGATGACACGTTTGTGGACAGTATCCGTGAGCAGCCGGTTTTTCTTGCGGATGCTTACGCACGATCGCCATGCAAGAAGCACACACATCAATTCTTTCCATGCACGATTTGCAGTGCACTTCGTCAATGAACCATGCCGTCTTGTGACGGTCTTTATCCCACATATCATACATAAACCTCTTGCAATACCAACAACAGCCCATATCCGCACTCATTTTTTTATTTTTTTGGACACAGATTCTTTTTCGCCCTTACCACCATCAATTCCCACCACCATCGCATCCACAATCATCGGACACAAGTGTCTCCATGGTCCGCGCACCACACTGTACGTCACCCACGTCGTGCACCATGCAGTTTCCAATGTTTCGGAGTGGGCAATGCCTCGTGTTAATATAGAACGACACTTTTGCGCCCTGGCTATCCTATCATATTCATAGCCGTCATCGTCACTATAATATTTATCCCGTTGTAAATATTCTCGCAAAAATTCCGACGGAGTGTATTTGTGCGACAACAATAGTTCGAGCATCGAATACCGCGCGCACAAAACAGCATACTCCAAGACGTTATACATTTCTTCCTCGTCTTGGAACGTCCTTATCCAACATCGCGATTCGAGCATAATCCCGGCATCTAACAACGCACACACCACATTCTCACAAGTTTCCGAAATCGCAAGTGCCATGGGGCTGCTCGTTTCGCTGTAACCATCTGAATCCATTTCACATGTTGTGACGAACGTGGCAGGGTTAGCGCCCAATTCTAACAGCATCAGCGCCGTTGGTTCATTTCGATGCTCAATCGCACTGGCCAACAGTGATGTAGGATGCTCGCTCCACGCCCAATATAATTTCTCGTTCACATTGACATCTCCCCATTCTAGAAACTCTCGCAGTTGACTACAATATGCCACATTGGACGTCAGCTCGAGAATGTCATCATCTGTCCACACTGTATTTTTCATTTGGTTCCACACACCTCCTCTTTTCTCCAAAAATTTTTTTTATTTTTTCAATTTTTTGGACACGGATTCCTTTTCACTTTCATCACCTTCCTCCTTCTCCACAACAACATCTGCCAAAATGTGCCGCGCAATCACTGGGCCCAAATCTCTCCACGCTTGTCGAATGGCATACTTCATCGTCCACAACGAACACTCCGCGGTATCCAGGCGGGCGTATAGCGTTCTGGCTTCGCGAATCATCTGCAAATATTCCGGAAGCGCGGCTCGCGAAGGTTCGAGGGGAACGTGCGTGCGAATAACGGATTCCAAATACTCAATGTGTGGATCCAATGATGACGGCGACAATCGGTGATGTCGCAGTATGAACGAAACTAACCCACTGGGAATGCCCATATCCACTGCGTATCGTAGTGCATCCACGGTTCTTCGGGGTCGATCGTGTGGTTCACTCCGAGGCTGATCATCGGACAACGTGAAGGTGGATGTCCAGCACGTTGGCATCAACGGATTCACCCCGCGATCCAATAGAACCTTTACCGCGACCGGATTACATTGGCGTATCGCAACAGACATGGGTGTAATCCATTGCAACTCATAATCTCCATTGGCTTCGATAGAAGTCGCGCGTCGTTCAGTTTTTACATCAATTCTGGCACCGCGATCTAGCAGAGCGTTCATCACGCGAAGCGGGGCGTTCAGTTCAATGGCAACACAGAGCAACGGTATCTCACATTCGAATATGTTTGAATACAGCGTATCATTTTTGACGTCGATGTATCCCTCATCGATGTAATCCTCTACTGATTCCAGTGAATCATGATTCTTACCCTGTAATAGGGATCGAACATGTGCATCCCATGCATTCTGGTCCTCTCGGGGATCATCAGGGTCCCCATCGGAGTCGTAATCGTATGGTCTCCATCCCTTCATCTTCGCCACCCACTTGGCAAAAATTAAATAAAAAAAAATGGATGTCCAAAACTTTTCATTCATTCATTCACGCGCTGCCTTTTCATCTTCCTCCCCGACATTTTCTTTTCATCCTGCTCCTCCTCATCGTGATATTGAACCCTGGAAAGTGCCATGTGCGGAACCAAATGGAACCACACATCATTCCACGCACTTCCCATGCCCTTCGCGCAACACCACAGCGCCGCCCGTGCGCCCTCCTCGCGTCGTTTGGCCTTACGATGGTACGATGTTGCCAACTCGGCGCATTTTTTGTGTTGATAATCAAACATGGATCCCTTTGAGTACATGGCCACAATCTCGGGACGCAACAATCGACTGGGAATGGTTTGGTGTCGGAGCAAATACAACAACACGTCCGATTGCCCGTGCATCAAGGCATACTGCAATCCGGTGTAAACACGACACACATCTGTGCGTAGCGGTGATGGTCCGGTGAACACGGCCGCTCTCGTCACGTCAATTTCGTCGCCTCTGTGTGATAGAAGTGTGCAAAAGCTGTTCGATGAATGATGAATCGCATATCCCAACGTAGTGTACCAATTTCCTTCAATGGTCCCGCTGTTATCTCTGGCGAGCTCGTCGTTCAAATCCAGCGTGAGCGGAGCGCCGTTCTTAATCATGTATTCTGCGTGATACGAGCTTCCCTGCGCGATCGCGTAATCCACCATCCTCATGCGTTGTCCCGCGCGCGACATGTCACACACCACCATGCTGTGAAATGAGATTTGCCCTGTGATGCGCGCCTTTACAAAATCCGCGAGCGTCCCCCTGCGCAAGAGCGCTCCCAAGTTTGGGTCAGACTCGAGGATGTCCATTTTTGTGTCCCTCCTCTTTCTTATTTTTTTAATTTCTTCTTCTTCGGCGGATTTTTTCTTTTCTTTGTGTCCATTATCTTCGTACGGTATGGAAATGTATCGGCCAGCAAACGGGGCACCAAAATCTCCGCCAAATCGCGCCACACATTTCCCGGAACAGTTTTGCATGCCCATACGGTGGCGATCGCTTGGTGTTCGCGTTGCAATGCTTCGAGGTAGAATGCTTCGATCACGTGTCGCGACAGATGAATGCGCGTGTCGTCGTGCCTTGCCATTTCCAACAAATTTCCCAGCACACAGGATGGTATCGTCTGCACATGGAACATTGTGTGTAAAACGGGAATGTTGGTGTGAAATATCGCAAATTCCAGCGCATTCCAGGACGTCTTTTCGTACGGCCATCTCGGCCTGGCATCATAAAATATATATGCACCCGCGTCCAAACGGCGAGTGTTGATTGATGCGGGATACTTTACCACAGCGAGTTTTAGAACATCAATTTCGGTGCGGCGATACTCGAGCAGCGCAAAGATTACAGATCTCGCCGTTCGTCTTTCAATGAGAAAGCCCAGCGTTGAAAAACAAGACTCGCCAATTCTCAGGGCGGTGTCAGTTGTCTCCAAATCAGCAATGAACGGAAATCCTTCTCGAATCAAAAATATCGCAGTTTCCCAAGTCTCGTGCACTAACGCGAAATCCAACAGTGATACATGTAACATGTCACCGTTGTCCACTGCTCGGACTTCGATATCATCAGTGAGCGCAAATGTCCCTAAGCGGAACTCCTGCTCAACAATCTCCGTCGATGCCCCCCTGATAATGTCGGCCACGTGTGATTTCTCGCCGTGCACCGTGATCGACATCTCCCCCTTTTTTAAATATTTTTTCAAATTTTCCTTCTTTTTATTCGTCCATTTTTCCGAAATTCTTCCTCGCTTTCCTCCATGTATTCCTTGTACGAATACTGCATGCGCGTCGCGATCGCCTCTCCCAATGCTTGTCCGTTCCATACGGGATCAACAGTATTCCCACTAAAATCCCCTCCCAACCACAGTACAACTCGTTGTCGTTCCATGTTTTGTTCGCGCCACCGAATGTGTGCTTGAATGTGCGTTAATGCCACCAGTGATCTCACAGTTTCAATCTTTTGTGCTTCAAAAGCCATCACGTGCAACGCTGGCATCGGCAAAGCATCGTACTCCTGAAACAGGCGATCCATGCACAAGCCCACATCGTCACGTTTGAGCGCGTTCTCGACGTAACACGCAAGTCCGGATAACTCATAAACACCGGGAATCTTCTTGGCTATGGCGCACGGATCACAGTAACGAAACAAGATTGGCATCAAACATCCATTGTCAAGCAGAACACCCACGGGCATGCCGGTGATGGACGATGCCGTGCCCTCGTACACGCCATTGCATTTTATCGCAATGGAATTCCAGTCAATCAATTCGGGGCATGAAGCCACGACATCTGCAACAACCGCCCTCTGGGAGGCGGATATGACACCCAGTACCGTGCAATGCTCTAGCCATCCCCCACCAAACGTAGCCACGGGATGGTTCAGGTCGATCGTGCGTTTCGTTAAAATTTCATCGAGCAATGTCTTGTGCTCTGTGACAAGAAAGTATCCCGTCCACTGTTCAAAACTCCACGCCCTACGTTCGGCGTTCATTTTGGGATTTGATCCTCCCCCACCCACTAACACAAAAAAGTTTTGTTCTTCACTCAAATGTCCATCTTTATTTTTTTGTGTTTCCTCTTGTCCTGCTCCTCCTCCGTGTATTCCTTGTACGAATATAACATGCGTTGCGCAATCACCTCGCCCAATCCTTGACCTTGCCATAATCCGTCGACAACGTCCTTGCTCCCCTTGGCATCTCCGCTCAACCACAACACAACATATCGCTGATGCTCTACCCTTTCTCTCCAATGTGTGTGTGCACTAATTTCGTGCTTCAGGCGGAAGTCGCCATGTTCATTCGCCCTACTTGCCATCTGTTGCAGCAGTAACATGGGCAGTGCATCCCATTGTCTAAAAAATTCACGCATATGATGGCCAGTCCCATACTGGCACATGCTCATAACAAAACACTCTGCTCCGGTGAAGGTGCAGGTTCCATCTACAATTTTTGCCACAGCGCAAGGATCACAATATTGAAATATGCGAGGATTCCCCGACTCACATACCAACCCGGCGGCGGTGGAAGAAACCCAAGATAACTTGCCATCAAACAAACCGGTGGCTTTGACGTGAATTTTGTCCCAATCAATTAGTTCGGGATGGAGCAACACCACCGATGAATAGATCGGCCGTCGTCGTTCAAACCACAAGATCCCGAAAACAGTAATCACAGAGCAATTGTACGGATAATTGGGGTCGCCAATGATCTCAACGATGTCATGATTCAGGTCGATCGCGTGTGTTGTTGTGATTTCGCGTTCCAGTTCTTCTTCAGGCACATTACGGATATATTCTTCCCACTGTTCAAAGCTCCACGCGCGACGGTCAGCGTTCATTCCCGGATCTGACCCTTTCTCTTGCTCACAAAATGATATTGTCCATTGTCACAGATAAAATCGCCTCCTGTGTCCCCCAACGACGACACAACATAACGACAGGTTGCGCAATCCGTGCAGGCATTCTTGTACCTTTTCAATAGTGACGTTGTGTCGCATCCACATGTGCAACCGGAACATGTGAAACACGGCTGGCGTCACGCGCCAACGCATATCGGGGAGTAAATCGTTCAAGCGACGCATCCCCTCCACTGTGTGATGGAAATCGACGTACGTATGATGCCGATCCCACCACCTCCACACGTACACGTGCATTTCATGCGATATGCCCGGCATCATGGTTTGCGTGTGTTTCCCCAAGTTTTTTTTTACCAAATATTTCAAAAAAAATGCAAGGGGCGGACGACAAACCTGTGATTGTGATCTCTAGCGACTGGGAACGCGTGGGTCACGATTTGAGCCGCGAAGTAGCCATCAACTGCGGTTTCTGCGCTTGCCTCGAGAGCGATGGCTCGATCATTGCCAGTGTTTCATACAACATGGTCTATAATTTGAGTGCCGCCGATCGCAACACACTGGATTGGTGGCAGAGTACACCCGAGAACCGCGAGGCATGGACCGTGTGCACCAAGGATCCGCGTCATCCGTCGGAGGTGATGCGCGATCTCCGCGCGTGGATCGATGATTTGCTCAAGCAATACACATTTGGGGGATTCATATTCTATCCGACGTTGTACGACGGGACTCTGCTCAGTAATTATTGGATGCGCTACAACGGCAAGACCAGTGTGTTCTCCGCGGGTCCTCCCAACACGTACGACATCCGATCGTACGCGTCGGGCGCACTGGGACTTCCGTATCGAGAATGCAACCAAAAGGGGGCTCTTGCTGCGTTCTGGCCACCCGCCGATGAGTTCCCGCACACGCATACCGGACTCGACGATGCCATTGAGCAGGCGCGGCTCTTTTTCAACATTCGCAAGGCCGCAAAGAAATGAAATTTTTCATTCTTGTTGTTCTCCCAATTCTTCAACGGGCATCCGCAACATCCGCTTGACTTCCATGCATCTCCAATCTGACTGTTTCAACTGTTCAACGGTCACGCCCTTGCGCTTGATGTGGGCCATGAACAACGCAAGCACGGCATCCGTGAGCTTTCGGTCCGGTGGCTCGCAAAACACAGCATCGTCGTCGGGATCGTTCTGTGTCGTTCCATTGTTTTCCTCCATCTCGCGCTTGATGCGCTCCAAGTGTTCGGCGTTGAGCTCGGCCATCTCTTGCTCCAACTCCACACATTTTGGATGCCTGCGGCGAGTGTTGATGCGCCAGAACATCCATGCATGTTCAAACACAACATCCACTGACTTCTCCTTCTGCATTTGGTTTTTTTAATTATTTTTTCCCCCTCGTCGCTTTGTATTCTTCGAGCGCGCGTTTCATGGTTCGTTCGTACGAGTCCTTGTTGTAGTACGCAGTGGGTTTGTAACCTTCACTTGTCCACATGAGCACCTTGGCCGGACGCACGCCATAGTGTTGCAAATGGAGCTGAGCCGCCCTTTCATAGACGGCCATCTTCTCAGCAGTCGGGACCATGTTCCACGCGATGCCCAGCGATGCGGCAACGTTGGTGAAGCGCATCTCGCTCCCGTCTGCCTCGGGCAACTGGGGAGGGATGGGGCGCGGCTGGTCACCCGGGACAGTGATGGGAACCCAGTCGTCCACGGCCTTGAGAAGATCAGAGATTCGAGTCAAATTCTGGCCCGCAATGTCCATCGCCTTTGCATTGTGTCCATGGTGATTCGCATAGATGGGATTGCGCAACAAATGTTCGTTCAGGTCTCGCAATTGGGAAACAAGGTACATGTTGATGCGCACGGCCAACTCCACGCGATCCAGAGGGATGGCGCGACTTTCGAACCGAGGAGCAGAAGGAGGAGGAGAGATCATCACCTCATCATCGTCATCGTAATTACTGAATTCGGATGATACCACCACTGATGACGACGAAGAGGAAGAGGAAGACTCTTCGTCCTTATCTTTTGCTGGTGGAGCTGAAACAGGAAGCTCTTCTTCTTCAACCTCGAACAAATCGGCATCCTGCTCGTCGCGCTCCTTTTCTGCCCATGCGGCACGTCTTTTGCGGCGTCGGAATGTCTCGGCTCGTCCTGTGCTGTCCCGGCGACGCAAGGTCATGCGTCGCTTTCTGGCATTCTCGTCGTCGGCATTGTGTCCGGCATCATTGTCTCCAGTGGACGGGTTTCGACGCATGCTTGGACAAAAATTGGAAGAAAAAAAGGACACGAAGAGATGTTTGTCCAACATGCCAAACAAGTCGCGCTGTGGATTCTGGCGGGCATTGTGGTCGTGGAATTGACGTTGTCTCCCGTTGTACCGCGTTTCATGTTGGGCACGCGTATCCCTATTCGTGGAGATTGGTTGTATTGGACGTGGGTAGTGATCTGGCCGACCGCTGCTATCCCGCTGGCGGTTTCAATCTTTGTCTGGACATACCTGTTGATATACAAGCTGTGGATCGGATTTGCCGACGCGATCCATGTGATGAACGTAATGCTGTACAGAAGTTGGACAGAATTGTTGTGGAAAATAAATCCCTTTTGAATATTTTGATGAAAAGTGGGGCTCAATGGTCCTTCCGGGTGGAGAACCGGTGCTCCTGGGTTTGTCTGTGATGCTTGGAATCGCGTTCTGCTGCACGAGTGCCGCGCTTTGGTACACGTGGACATTGTGGCCGCTTCTCCCCTTGGCATTTTGCGGTTTGATGGGACTTACCCTGTTTTGTTGTGGCTTGTTGGATGAAGCGATCGATGACATGCCCGAGTTTCTCGTGGATAATAGCGATGAAAGTGTTGAACGGTGTATTGCTTTCAAGTGGTTTTTGTTTGGCGCGTTGTTCATGTCCTCCATGCTGTGTTCATGGATGCTGGGGCGAAGTGGAGCGCTGTCGATTCCCATGGCATGGGTGACAAACCTTGGTGCATGTGCCGCAACTGCGGTAATGTGTTTGGCGGGATCGTTGTCCATTCGCGCCAAACGAGCCAGCGAGAAAAGAGGGGGGATGCCATAAAAAAAAGCACTTCTTTACATTCTCCCGCGTTTACGTCTTCCCCCTCCTCCTCCTCCTGCTGTCCCCGCGTTATTGTGCTCGACGCCGACGACGACGGCTGGCTTGCCCTTTGGCGGCAAGGTGAGTATTTCCTTAACCGACATGGAGCCGGGGCGTTTGACGGCTGGAAGCGTTGTTGTGTCTCCTGTGCTCAATACAACAAGAGATGCAGGAGGAACGCGGTGTTTCTTTTCAAACTGTGTCTTGGCTAGCGTGACGTCCTTGGAGATGGCGCGTTCCCTTTCTGCTGCTTCGGCCTGTGCACGGGCATTCTTTGCGCGACATGCACGGAAATACTCTTGCATCTCGTGTTTGGTTTTCCCGCTCACATACAGGGACACTCCTTGCTCGCGATACATGGACCACAACACGATGCCACGGGCGATGCGCGATCCCGGCCCCCGCGTCGAGTTCGACCATTGGTGTTGAACATGCAGTGCCAAATTCAAAGCATAAAACGGTCCCAACATTTGCACAATCACCCAGTCTCCTTGGGATGTGTTATTTTTGATGACCGTGATGAGGTCGGGATACGTGTCCAGGCGGATCTCCGTTTGTTTCTTGGTATCTTCCCCGGACACCACGTTGACCAGCATGAACACCCACCACGGCCCGTATCCAGGGGGATCAATGTCCGCAATGCGATGTTTGGGTTTTCGCGTTGGCATCTTGCGTTGTTTCTTGGCATTTTTGGCAAACACTTCCCGCTCAAAATTCATGTACATCGCGGGCAGCTTTTGGACAATCTCGTCGTCGTCCTCGTCCTCGTCGTTTGTTTGACCATCACGAGGGAAAGTGTGGTGATGGCTGAAATTTGTGTTGGGCGTGACGCGAAAAAAAGATTGTTCTCGGTCCTCCTCTTCTTCCTCCTCCTCCTCGTCGTCCTCGTCTGACATTTCTTCAAGTGTGGCATGAACCAAAAAGAACAAAATACCTAGGTTTTCAAAATTTCAATCTTTTCTGTTCAATTGTTCTTCGTAGACAATCAGTTGCTTTATGAAGCCAATGTTTGGGCATATAATCTTCCTGGCTCCCTTGACCGTCATGTATGCGCCTTCCAAAAACAACCCACAATGTTTCATGAGATATGCGACGCAAATGGTCGGTGAACGCGACACACCTGCTTGACAGTGAACAAGAACGCGCTTGTCCCGATATGCGTGAATAAAATCGCATGCAGCATCAAAATGACGCAACATATCCTCGTCCCTGCTGTCGCTTGCTATGATACGATGATACGTGATGCCCGGGTGTGTAGGATATGTGATGTTCACGCATCCCACGGATACAATGGCGTCGAACGCTGAACCGTCTGTCAGTTGATCACCAATCCACAAGTGTTTGCGAATGATTTCGTTGCGATGCTCTGTCTCAGAATGCGAAAAGGCAATGTCCAGTTGTTTCATGTCCCACAAATGTTCTGCGGACGCGCGGAGGGACGCTATGCGGTCATCTAGGACTTTTTGCACCTCTTCATCCATTTTTTCATTCTTTCCTGAACACACCCTCCTCCAAATTCAGCATGTACGTGTGTTCGGGCATCCCCTGTGCGTACATGGATTGAAATGCCGCTTTGATTGCTTTTTGTCCATTTGTGAGCACCTTACTGCAAAAGTTCCTGCCAAACACTGGCAAGTCGACACGCACCGGCAAATTGTTCATGAAACGCACCTTGGGTATCACGACGACTCCGTTGATGTTGAGTCCTTTGCGCATCATGTACAACACGCAAAACGCGTGTGTCTGAAACTGGAAGCCCGGGTTCGCCTGAATCCACGGGGAGCGCGTAATGGCAAACCACGTTTGCACCACCACATCCACATAATGACTAATCTTTTTTGCCTTGGGGCGCAAAATGTTGAGATACGGAGCTTCCATGTCGTATTTGGCCACCAACACCAACACATCCACCATCACAGGAATACGCCGAGCAACCGCCAACGTATGATAATAATTGCGCGTCTCCTGTTCCTTCGCTTCCATCAACTGTTTGCGCTTCTGTGCATTGAGATGTACGCGTTCTTTGGAGTACAACAACGTTTGCACAATGTTCTCCGCCACGCTCCGCAAGTGTTGCACAGTCTTTTCCGTACGTTGCGCATACTTGATTTTCTTTTTGGGAGCAGGAAGAGCAATAACATCGGACTCCGGCACCTCCGCCACCGTCGTCGTCGTCGGTTCTTCTTCTTTTTGCAAAACGTCTTCCCGGATGCCTCGCTTATTTTTGTTCAGAGACGTCAACACCCCAAATACATTCGACGTCGCATCCTCCTCCTCGTGATGCCCGTCCTCTTCGCGTAAGATGTGCTGAATGCCGCGCTCGTGTTCTTGCTGCGCCCGCGCCTGTAGTGCGAGGTTGGTGGCCGAGTTCATGCCCTTGGCAAGACCCGTGCGTCGAAAGGTCGCCGTGCGCTTCTCTGGCATTACATATGCCTTTTCGCCCTCCGTGTGTCCATGGTAAATCCCGGTGATAGGACATGTTCCATTGTGCGTACCGGCGTACAGTGAACAATCATCTGCAGTGCACACGTGGATAGAGCGCAGCTGACACACATACACACTGGGGTTGTATGGGACATATGACGCAGGGAGCACACCTTTGTTTTTCAAATCCTGCTCGGACACGGGGTGACAGTATTCGCGATTGCAGGTGTGTTCTTCATGCTTAGCAACAACCGTACGTCCCAGCGCTTGGATGATGGTTTTCGCGGCTAGCAATTTCAATTCTTGCGCACTCTTGGGAGGTGTTTGTTGTTGTTGTTGTTGCGGCATCATCATCATTGGGGGCGCAGACAATTTACGCACATCAGGTCTTTCAAACGCGGAGATCCACATTTTGTACACACACAAAAAATTTTTTTTACTTCAAGAGCAACGCATCGTACACCTTGATCGGTGTCATATCACTGGAAAGCAATGCCGAAGACTCGCGTTTCAACACAGATGCCACACGCATTATCAACCACAACATGGCAATTAACATGCATCCTGCAATGGTCAGTCGTCTCCATCGTGATGTCATCCATGCCCATCGATATGCAGGCACCAACCAGTGTTGTTTGACGTATCGCGCGCATCTTATGTGCGCAAATCGCAGTGAAGTTCGCTCAAGCTCTTGTCTGGCACGTACGCGCTCCGCGACAGCACGGCGTTTCAACACAAACTGTGGATCGACGTTGCATGTGGGGCACGTGTGGTTGCCGTCGCGCAACCATTCATCGATGCACCATTGGTGAAACACGTGTGACAAATCCCCGCGACACTGACTAGCCACGGGCTGGTAGCGAGGATCGTCCCGTTCTTCTTCTTCTTCGTCGGTTTCGGACGGGAAATCCATCTGGCACAATCCACACCACTCTTGCGGGACATGGGTGCTCTGTTTCTTCTTCTTCTTTACGCGTCGTTGAGCAAGAACGCGATCGCTCATATTCGGTTCCACTTGAAAAAAAAATAGAAAAAAAAGAAAAATTTTTTTGTGTGTGTCCAAAAATTGGTTTTACCACAAAGGGGTTCCGATTATGATGATGAACATAAGAAACGACGATGATGTGGAGACATATGTCATCGTCTTGTCATTCAAGGTGGACGAGGAACGAGCCATGGTCGTGTTTGAGTCTCGTCGCCAGACATGTGCCCGGAAATATTTTTCGTACGATTTGAATTTTCGTAACCAAGCCAGAATCTCGTGCAAGACCGACAAACTGATCAACACAACGGAAAGTCCCCTGGAAATTCCCTTTGTGCATCTTGCTGGCACCAAGCCATTCTACACAAACACGCTGTTCCTGGCTCACGGAACAAAGTTGATATTTGTGGAGCCTGCCGATCGCGATCGCTTGTGCGAAATACTTGCGGAAAAGGCGCCTCCTGTTCCGCCCACGAGCGTCGTCGGTCCCACAGAAAAGATGTGGGACTTCTGGGAACGCATGAACGGACGATCGCAAAGCTGCGACAGACTGGAGATGAAGTGTATCTCATGCAAAATCACAGATGACGACTCCGCGATGGAAGTGACCTTTGTGATGAGGCTGGTCAACGATGCGGATGTCATCGTCAAAAGTGAGACCAAGGAAGAAGAAGAAGAAGAAAAATAGTGTGAACTGAAAAAAAAAGTTTTCATTTTTTATCCAAAAAATCGATGAAATCCGTCAACAACCCGGTCGGATCGGGACCCTTTCCGCCCGAGAAATACGCATGAAACAGAGGGTTGACTGCCCCATTTGATTTGAACACCTCGAGCTGGGCTGTCACGAACGAATGTTTGGCCAGTCTGATGTCAAGCATGGGAATTCCACGTTCCCTGTCCACAATTTGAGGAGGAGGCTGCGGCGACGGTGGCACAAGATTGGATGGTGGCGGAGGGGGTAGTAATGCTGGGGTCGATTTTGGTTTCGGCTTTGGAGTCACGGGAGGAGGAGGAGGAAGTGGTGCAGGCTCTTGTTCTGCACCTTGTCGTCCAATGTGTTTCAACGCCTGATCCCCGACCTTTGCTAGCCGTTCAGCAGGGCTCGGCTTCAATATGGAACTCTTGCTGATGGTCTGCTTGGAAGCGCCCTTCATCATAGTGGTAGTGTACATCCAACCGTCCAGTGGGAACACGTAGCGCTCAAAGTCCGGGATGCCATTGCCGTCGACAAGCAAATTTTCTCGGTTCGCACCACCAGAAGCAGTTTGTGGGGATTTCCGGCTTCTCTTGGAGTTCTGCGACGGAGTCGGCTTTGCAATGTCATCCTCTTTTTCGTCCTCGTTTTCCTCATCCTCGTCGTCGTCGTCATCATCCTTGTGAATGATCTCTGCTGCTGCTGTTGTTGACGCTGCTAAGTCATTGGGATCCGAAAATGCCTCCAAACCGACCCCAGGAATCCCCCCAACGCTACTGAATGCACCCCCCTTTGTGCCAAGAAAATCGTCTTCTTCTTCTTCAAGATATTGCTGTTGCTGCTGCTGCTGTTGAATCCTGTTTGTCTGGGAAGATGTGGGGACCGGTGTTGGCAACGGTGGTGGTGCTACTGGATCTCCGAGCTTCTGTTTCTTCTTGTTCTTGCTCTTTTGTTTCTGGGACTTTTCCTTGTCCTTGTTGAGTTTGAATTTGTCCACCCAGTACGGGAGTGGCTCTCCTCCATCCACGGGCAATGCCATGTTGTCCGCGGGGAACTTCTTGGCTGGCCTCTCGGCGTACATCTGCTTCAAGTGTGGCAACTTGGGGTCATAATATGCATCATCACACTGATCAAATTGACGAGAATCCAGCTTCAACACACCAATCCACAGTGGTGTATTGGGATCTTCCGCAAACGACACCTCCGGATTGGTGTTCTTAAAGATTGTCATCATGTGTTCCTGCAAATGTGGGTGCTCGTCGGGATGACACGATAACACGGGACCCTCGCGCACCATTTTGTACTCGGCACTGGGTCTCCACAATCGATTGAGCTTGCGTTTCTCCTTGGTGGTTGTTCCCCCAGGGATAGATACTTTTTGACGCTTCTCTGACTCCACCACATCGGCATTGTCCACGGGAATGTCCATCATGACACCTCCAATGATGCGTTTTCGAGCAACAGCACCTCCCATCACTGCATCCGATTGTGTTGCTTCAACCACTGCCGTCGCCTTTTTCGTGTTTACAGATTTTGATGCTCCTCCTCCTTTGCCAAAAAACAAGTCGCGGGCGGACTTCTTCTTTTCCGAGGGCTGCTGCTGCTTGTTCTGCATGATGCGTTCTTTCAACTGATTGCGATCCATCACAAGCATTTCAATGGGTTCTCCCTCTTCATCGTCCCCTCTGCTCGCTTTTGAAGAAGAAGACGACGACGACGATGCCATTTTCTCCCCTTTTGATGAATGACGCGCAACTTTTTCTTCTCCACTCGCACACACAAATTAGAACTTTGCAAATCAATGGTGTACATACATTTCGGAGCACAACGCGCGTTTTATTAACGAATTTGTTTTTTGTCGAAAAATGGCTCTGGCTATTCAACCCAACTTGGCGGCGTTGCCCGTGTACGTGGGATTCCCCGTGTACTACATTCTGACCAACCGCAAATGGTCTCAGGAAGACGAGACGATGTACGCGGAGCTGCGTGCGCGAAGTGCGCTCTTTCCCGCGTTCAATATGCGCTGGATCTTCTGGGTAGTGTGGGTATGCTTGTATCCTGCGATGGGCGTCGGGGGTTACTTGCTGTGGAACGAGGCGGATGAGATTGCCGACGAGCACTACTACATGGCCATTCTGGGATGCTACTGGGCGTTTATCATGCTGAGTTTTGCGTGGATGGCATTCTACCAGGACCACGAGATGCGTCGCTACGGATTGCGCGGGGGAATCATCGCTGGCTCTGCGGTTGCCATGTTTGGTTTGGCCGTGGCAATCATGGTCTTGTCCGTTATTCTCGAACAAGTGGCACCTGCCATCATTTTTGGAGTAGCGGCGGTGTGGCTACTGTATGCAAGCATCATGTCCATTCGCATTGCCATGTTGATTCCGTTCTTGCCCAGCGTTGTTGGACGCATGACCAGATGGGCTATGCAGGATCTTTTGCTTGAACAAACAGCAAAAGGAGAAACACCATCATCGACACTACCTGAGTCCTCCTCCTCCTCGTCCCAAGTGAGATCGGGGTTGATTTCCAACTCGGATCTGGCATATCAAATTGGACAGGGAATTGACTGCAACAACGGGGGAGGAACAAAATTCCAGGCCACCAAACTGGAGATGCCACAGACGTTCAAGAAGACCAATTGATGATAAAAAAAGGTTTCATTTTTGCTTGCGTTCCGCCCGGTTGTTCGCGGCCGAAATGTAAATAATGTCTTCCACCACTGCCGCCAACCCCGTCTCCAGCACCAGGCCGACGTGCATGCACACAATGCCCACAAAGGAATAGAACCCAAACACGCGCTCCATCCATATCCACGAGGCAATGGAGAACGCGATGCCCATCCCTGGATACGCCATATATGCGACCATCGGTACACCTGTCATCAAAAACAAACGTATCGTGCTTGTGCGTGCGCGTTCCTCCTCGCTCATGCGCCGCAGCATGAGCCCCAAACCCCCAAGCACCGATGTGCAAAGAAAATACAAACACACATACAGAATGAATGCGTATTGCACGTTCGTGTCTCGCATGTTGTCGACCTCTGCTTGGTAGTGGGCCATAAAGAAAGCCCGGGCAGCGGGAAATCCATGTGTCAAGACGGCCCCTCCCGCGATGCCACCCAACATTTGAGCCAAAAGCCGACCCACACACATCATGTGTGTTTCAAGTGTGTATGTACGCGTCTTCCCGACCACCTTTTCGTCCCGGAACAGCAGGTCATACATGGGAATCGACCCGACAAACCGAGGAGCGTAGTGCACAGGGGCGGTCGTCGCAAACACCGCGTATACAGGAAATGACAGCACGACGAACGCAACAAACCCTGCACTCATTGATCCGAGCAGCCAAGCGAACACCAGCGATACGCTCCACAGCCCTGAACACCATGCCTCGCCCAGCAACACGTATGCCCCGTTGATCCAAGAGTATTGGTATGACACGGGCTTTCGATGACGCCACGGTACGGCAACCTTGGTCAGCCCATGTCGTAGCTTTTTGTTGGCGGGCGAGGACGAGGGCGTGGGAGGAGGAGGAGGAGGAGCTGGTGCTGTTGGTGTGGATTGGTGGTCGCCCCACTTCACGTTCTTCTTTTGGCCTTTCAGTTGGCGAGGAGACGATTCATTGCTCTTCTTGAGGATGCTGGCTCCGTTGCTGATCCAGAGATTGTCAGGAAGCGTGACGCCTTGCTTCTCGCGATCGTCCGTGTGCGCGCTCTTCTTTTCATTGTCGTCTTGCACAGTAACGACGTCCTCCTCCATTTGACGTTGACGACGATGATGGACACAAGTTTTTTTTAGCACGACGTGGCAAAAGTTCGTCGTCGGCGTTAAAAAAAAATCGAACTAGGGGCAGCAGCGGGAGAGAGGACGAAATCAGATATATATGTCAGGGGGAGGTCACAGTGCGAGCCAGTATTCCGACGACAGTCTGCGAGTGCCCTCGTACTACCAAGGGCGGCCTTTTCACCCGTACAACGAGCAGGATCACGGTATTGAGAAGGACGTGCAGAACATCATTGGTATCCCACTGCCTTTTGGCCGATCGCCAGGCAAGGGACCATACCCGCCGGGTGCCACGGGGTGGAACCAGTTCGATCGCCGGTTTCAGTATACACGATTCTTTGAGATGTTGCTGCAACTGGTGAGTGCGGCGCTGGAGATTCCCGGAGGCGGAACACCCCACTTCCCAGGCAAGGTGGGCAGCGATCGGGTCAGGAAAGCAATGTTGGCTTACATTCGCCGAGTGGAGAACCGAGAGAAAAAGGGCGATCGGGCGTACGCGTCCATGACGCACGACGAACCATTCTTTGATCGGCAATGGGCGAAAACGTTGGCTGCCATTATTGACGGCTCACTGGACGGAGACTATATTCGTCGTCCCGCGGGAGGAGGCGCCGGAGCGAGGAGACGCAACAACAATCAGCCAGCCGAGGACGAGTTTGCAGACGGGGAGGATTTTCATTTTGACGATCAAGAACAACAAGCCCAAGGCAGAGGACGGAGGCGCGGACGAGGAGGCGGAGACGTGGACGGTGGTGGGGTCGATGATGCAGAAATCGGAGGAGATGGAGGAGGACGTGGCGGATATGTGCCCGTTGATCCATACGAACAAACCGACGAAGACATCCGCAACGTGTTGGATATGTTGCTCAAGGATCTGGAAGGCAGCGTCATCATGGACAAAGTGAAGATTGTCATTACAAACTTCCGCCGCCCCTCGGCCGCAGAGCCCAACAACCCGGACGCCGAGGATGCCGGATGCGTGGTATGGTTCTTGGTGATGGATCCGTTGTTTTCCATTGGCAAGTCCATTCGAACCATGATCGAGTGGTGTGAAGAATACCACGACGCCAAGCGAGGCATCGCCAGCAAGGCGGTGATGGCCCTGCAGCAACAGCAACAGGAGCGCGCCGCTGCAAATGGGGGCATTGGTGGAGGAGGACGCGGGGCGGGTGCAGGAGGATTTCGATTGTCCAACTGCCGACTGCTCAAGACGTTTCCGTGGCTTACAGACGATGACCACAAGACCAACGCGCTGCATGATATAACAATGGACAAATATCTGGAGATGGTGGCGTTTGCGCTCAACAGACCGTCGTTGTTGACGGAAGAGCGTGCAAAATGGCTAGCTCGAGGACTGGATGATCCTGGCACTCTGCGCAAGCCCAACATTATCCACCCATTGCAAGTGTTCACCATGGACTGGTGTCTGGATATGATGCGTGCATACGGAGTCCCCGAGGACCGCTGCGATCCGCAGAGATTTCGCTGGAGCGAAGCGGTGGGAGACATTGAGACAATCACGTATTGCTTCCCGTCGCATCAAAGCTACCAGTGGACGCGCCAGGGTTGGGTGTGGAATCGCAACGGGTACGCGGGTCTCTGTCGACAGTACATGCCGTGGGTGGAAGTCCCCGATGCGTTGTTGCAAATCACCGCGCTGCGCAACGAGGAGAACGCTCTGACAGTGTATCGCCAGGATGTCGGAGAGGACGACATTGCTCCTGAATTTACGCGCCAGATGATGATGAACGGCATCGGTATGAAGGTCCCCCTACCCATCATGGTGTATGATCCCAACGCCATGCGCAAACACAATGCCATTTTTGTGGTCGCACGCGAGAACAAGCAACTCATGGGTAAGTTGATGTGTCCCGAGGATCCCGTGGGCGCGCCCGAGGCATACAGCGAGTTTTGCGGGATGTTGCAGCGATATCGCATGGCTTGTTTGAGCAGGATGCGTCACATTCTGAAGCCCGACGCACACATCAGCCCGCCCATGCGAGCGATCATGGAGTACATGGGAACCAAAGTGACCAAGGTCGGATGGCAGCTGTCCATGTTCTCCATGGACCCCGAGGACGAGAACCCCGTGTTGCTGGAGATGGATCCGTTTGCGCACTATATGGCCAAGGAGGCAATTGAGGTGAAGCACATGCGCCACGTCGCTGCTCCCGTCAGGCATTGGCAAATGACTCGATACGGAGCACAAGATTGCCACTCGATGACCAACGACATGCATTACTGTGCCATTTACCATGGATTGTCACAATCGAGCAAGTCGTTCACCACCAAGGATGCCACGCTCAAAGTGTGCATTCCGGGTACGGTGGAGCCATTGCTGGAGTCGTCGACGCGTTCATGGAACGTGAACGAGGACTACGTGGGCATGATCATATTCAAAGACGAGATGGATCGCTGTTTCGTCGACGAGAAGGCTGCCCAGAAGGACACCACGGGTGCGTTGGAACGATTCAAATCCATGATCACAGAACACGAGCTCAATTATCGCGTGCTTGTGTTTGTGGAGCAGGGCAACGGGAAATCGAAGCGGGTGTCAGAAAATGTGCATTCGCTGTTTCACGCGGCAATGATTGGAAACACCAATGCGCCCGAGAATCGTTCCGAAGAGGCACTGGGCTCGCGGTTTCTCAACTTTGTCATGACGCGCCCCGACTGCAACTTGTGGGATTATCTGGGCATCAAAGAGCGCATTACAGACCAGGACCGCAAGTCGAATGAGGAACGCATACACCAGTGGCGCACCATGCAAGGGTTGATCGCCATCATGCAGGCGTTGATTGAGAGTGGCGTTATTCCCGAACCATCGATGGACGTGTTCGACGCGATCCAGTCCAGGATCTTGCAGTACATGGATACGTTTGGAATCGACACGCGCCAAATTCGATCCACACAGATGATTCGCAGACTGGCACGCATCTACGTCATCACGTACGCGTTGTTGATGATTTACGATGTCCCAGGGGCCATTCACGCAGGGAAGCCGTTTGATTTGGAACAACTTCTCGACACGATCCCATTTCTTTATTGCACCAAGCAGATTGCCATTTTCGCCATCACTCAGTCCGGGGAGATTTATTTGCATCCCATGCGCTCCATCGTGTTGAAGGGAGCACTCAAGGTGAAATTTTGGCATCTTTGTTGTTTTTTTTTCATTTTCATGGCATCTTTGTTGTCTTTTTTTCACCCTCCCTGGCATCTTTGTTGTCTTTTTTTACCCTCCCTGGCATCGTTGTCGTCTTTTTTTTCAAAATGTTGCGCAATTTTTTTCAAAAAGGCCTCGGGATTTCGCTATGTCGAGGGCCACTCCATTGAGCAGTATTATGACGAAGATACTTCGAGAGCCATCCCGTGGCGTCGAGTGTCCAAGCCGGGGATGACGGGAGATGACTGCATGATTGACTTTAACTACGTCGGCATTTCAGGCAAATACAAGGAGGTGGTGTGCAAGAGGGTGGCGGAATTTTGCAAACCTCGCGTGGGTGCCAATGAGGTGGACTCGGAGCTTGCCGGTGGAACTGACTTTTTTATTGCTGTCAACGAAGTGACTAGAATGTCCAAACGGATGTATGACGAGCTCCCATTGCCGCCCAACTCCAAGAATGAGATGATGAGGAGCAATGTGAAGACCAAGATTCCTGTGGTCGTGAGGGATTTTGCCAACGATTACGTGTACATCGCCGTGGAAGCGCTGGAGCACATCACGGAGAATCTGTTGTTGGATGCCATCAAGACGTGCTTGCATGAGGGATGTGTACCCCAGGTGATGCTGACGGGAATGCACGAGAGCCGCAAACACGTGGACGACGACAAAGTGTCAGATGGGGTCAAGATGAACTACAATTGTCTGTACAAAGTGATGGAGATCACGCCTTACATGCTGGCCATGAACAGCGACAACAAGACCTTTTCCGTGCCCGACGTTCTCTATGTGCCCGAAGGGGCGGCGAAAATCATGGGGAAACCCACGTCCCACATTAACAGGGTGCATCACGCGTCATCTCTGATTAGCATCCGAGAGGATCTCGATGATCACGGGCATCGCTTGCATCATTATCGGTCTGGGTGTCCGGGTTCCCACGTGAACAGCCACGCTCGACAGATCACCATTATGCAGAACATACGCGAGTACCTGTTGGAGAACCATTCGCGCCTTGTGCAAATCCCTCAGCAGCAGCAGCAGCAGCGGAGGCTTACATCAAACAGCAGCAACAACAGCGCCTGTGATGTCGGAGGAGAAGATGCCTCCATGGAATACCGACGAGCGTACAACGTCACGGTGAAGATGTTATATCCGGAGGAAATCATGGATCAGCTGGACAGAGCGGCCTTGCGCACCGGACGCACCAAGGATTTCCTCAAGTCTCAGGATAGGCGCGATGCTTTCTACAAGCGCGAGATGGAAGCATGGAAGGGCTTGCCTCAACATATCCAGGATCACGTTCCGCCTCCCATGAAGCCCAAGGACGTCATGTTGAACAATGGCCACGTGGATGCAGTTCTGTATGGGTTGCTGCCTGGGATCACGGCGCCCGAGGACGTTACCAGGGCAGAGGCGTTGCGCAACAATTTCCTCATGCAGAACAGGGAGAAACACTGGCGAACACAAAAATTGGAAGCCAGTGTGCGAGAACGAGAACGCATGCGCTCCGAGAGACGCGAGAAACGCCAGAATTACATTAACGCGGGCATCCCTGGGGAGTTTCCACACAAATCCATGCTGGCGGAACACGTGACCTCGACACATGTGAACTTTCAAACGCGGCGTCACCAGACACAATACTTGAAAGATCTACAAGATTTGTTGGAAAAACGTCAGCAACAACAAGATCCAAGTGAACGAGTACACGTGCCCAGAGTGGAAATCCTGAACGATGACGATAACGATGACGACGTCGGATCCAAGCACCCTGATGATGATGATGATGCCGATGGCACGCGGAAGAAACGACATCATATTTTTGAGGATGGGTTTGTCTTGTTCACTGAAGGTGGTGCTGTCGAGGCGATGGAAGAAGAGGATCCTTTTCAGCACCAACACGATGACAACACGAATTCCTCCCCGACTGGCGCAGGATTCTTTACTATTGCAGGCGACGACGAGGCAACGCGACCCGCCAGATCAATGGCATCGTCGTCTTCGTCCCATGATTTTTTTGGACCTCCAAAAGCGCAACATCAACAGAAGCGCATTGCTCCCACGGGAAGCAAGAAGAAGAAGAGAACCACAGACAGGCGTACTGCAGCCGCGCTTGTCGATGACATGCTTGATGATTGAAAAAATTTTTTTATTCGACATTTTGTTCCGCTTCCTTTGTTTCTCGGTCCATTTCTTGATGCAGCGCTGCCGTGGGGCGCATGATGTTCTTGTCCTTGGGTTTGGGGCGCGTGTCCGTGGACAGGAACATGAGAAACTCGCGTAACGTGTGCATGCTAATCCAATTGTGGTACAGGCCAAACATGACCTTGTCCGCGTTGGGGATCGGGTTGTCACGTTGATACACTTCCAGTAGCTTCAGTCGATCTTCTATGCGCGGCTCGTCCAAGTGCATGGGCTGCCATGCGTCGGGATCAATGATTTTGGTAGTCTTAAACCTGCCCGTCTCTGTGTCAACCACGTACTTCATGCAAAACACCTCATTGCGATTGCGCGTGTAATTACAGAGATTGGCCCGCAAGATCTGGAACGACACCAAGCTCATATGTGTGCGAGGATCCACGCGTTCCCCTGTCAAATTGGGGGTCATCAAGCCAGCGCGCATGGCATACGGGATGTGCAGGATATCCAAAATGTTCCATTCCACCACGTGGATCAGACCCATGGCGTATTTGTCGGATTCCAGACCAAACCATCCAACAAGATTAGCGTAAAACTTGCGGGCATCCTTTTCCTCGCGCTTCTCCACGGGCTCCGCTCCCTTGGCGATGATGGTATCCACACGACCAAAATACGTGGACGCTTGCGTTCTGAAGAGCACTTGTCGGAATTTGTTGGCACGGTGTTTGTGTGTGGGATCTGAGGTGTCTGTATGCATGAGCAACAGCCGAACAATGTTAAGGCGCATGATGCTGGTGATGGCATCGGTGATGGTTTGGCAGGGTTGAAAATCGCGATTCAAAGCCATGAACAATGGGCTCACATGCACAGGTGGACACAACATCATGGATGAAGCTACGATTCCCTCGGCATCGCGCTGCATGGTCCGCTCCCCGCTCTGGATCATGAGCGCCATGTTGGGAATCTTGGTGCTCAAATACTTGCCGGGCAATCCTTCGGGAAACTGCAGGCGATACATCTTGGAATCCGACGTCGTCTGCCCAAGACGAGCATTCACTCCAATGCGCTCGCGAACCTCGTGGAACACTTGGTTCACATCACGATGCTGTTTTGCAGGTGTTCCTTCCTTTTTCTTCTCCTCATCCTCCTCCTTCATCATCATATCATCATCATCCTCTTCTTGTTCATCTGTGTCCATGGGAACACAGTCATCTCCCGCTTGTTCTCGAAGGAATCCATCGGGGAGTTTCTGTTTCTTCCAAAACTGAGCGGCCTCGGAGTTTTCCACAAAATCGACGCTCCTCTTTGACGCGGGATCCGTGGCATCCACGCCACCATTGACAAACGGAGATTGATCAGGGCGTGTAGTAGTAGTCGCCGCTGATATGTGATTGAGAATGGACGCGTATTCCGGATCGTCCGCTAGGATCTCGGGCGCTTTGAAGCATCCACGATGAATGTAAGGTTTTGCTACAGCTTGCATTTTTTTTTAATTGATATATTTTCCGGAAACCGGTGAAGGAGGTACACCCGAAGAAGAAGATAGTCGTTTTTGATACCCATCCCACGCTTCTTGGGTGGACGTGGTGTATGGCACGGACACCACGTAGGAGAGTGTATAATATTGTCCCAGTTGATCCGCAAACACACGTCGCCCACTTTTGGACATCCACTTGTCCATCACTTGTTGACCAGTGCAGATGCCCAAAAACACGTGCAGTCCTTGCTTGGCAATGTGCAAGGGATTCGGCTGCAGTGTCATGGCCCCAAATGTGTTTTGAATGTCTTGCACGTGTTCCAGTAGCAATGGGACGGATCGCGTGTTCTCGTGTACTTCTTTCACCACAAACAACAAACATGTGTGTGTCTTGCCAGCCCGCGCGTCAAATGGAAATCGGATGTTCCTTGCAATCCTTTGTTCATCGTTGTCCTCCTCCTCCTCCTCCTCGGTAAAATGAAACGTCGTACCATTCATGGCCTTGTCCAGTGGAACCATGGGAGTGAATGGCACAATTGTGTTCCGGCAACAACACCACCACCAACAACAACAACATTGCTGCCTCCACCAAGAAGAAGAAGCATCGCCCTCTTCATTAGGGGTTGGCGATTCATCTTCTCCACCGCCGCTGCTTTCCTTCATAATTTTGAAAAATGGGTGATTTTTTTTTAATTCAATCTCGTTTCCATGGGGCGACGGCGACGGTAAACGTGACTCCGCGAATGTAGTACAACAGCGACAAACAAAATGCAACCAACGATGATGCCATGACAAGTTCCAACACTAGAATGCCAATGTCTTTCTGGGGCACCAGCTCGTACGGTACGGCGCTGAACGCAATGTACAAAATGACAGATAGCGTGTACACCGTGCATAGCAGAGCTGAGAAATAGAACATCTTCTTTTTGCCATCGTTGGCTAAGAAAAACAATCGAAGCCCCAGCATCACTAACACCGCCCACAACGCAGTCACGGACATGGGGATAAACGTGATGAACCATTGCGGAACAATCAGAGACACAAACACCATCACATACAGCCCAAGGCCAACCAACATCAACAAGATGTTAATAAACGTGGAACTCTCCTTTAGCCGGTGGATGAGCGCCCAATTCAACACAAAGTGCATCCCCATCAGACAACACAACGCACTGATGGTCAACAAGCTCGTGTCCATGGAATACACCAGCGCAAACAAGCTGGGGATTTTGTTGGTGCTGCACGAGCCCGACGTTGCGCATCGCGCACCAGCAGCCACCGCCAACACAATAAGCACAACAAACAACACCAGTATGACAACGGTGTGTGACGTCGGAGTGCTTGCAACGGCACGCGCAGGTAACAAGGTGGACCAACGATTGTCTTCTTCTCCGTCTTCTTCCACGTTGTATTTTTCGGGCGTTTTGGAATTCAGGATGTCATCCGCTCGTTTGGCTTCCTGATCCTGTCGACCGTATTGTGTCTTTCCTTCCTCAGCGTCCTCCAGTGTCAGGTACGCGGATTCTGGGGGATTCCTTTTGGAAGACGGACGTGGGGCGTGGTGAGGAGGTGTTTTACCACTCGCTGCACTGGTGGCCTTTTTCTCCTCCATGCAAAAGTGTTTTTACGATTTTTTTTCATTGGGCATCAGTTTTGTGTATTGGTTCGACGTCTCGTTTCATAAATTCAGCCCACTCCATTGTCAAATCCTCCAACGGTGCTCCATAAGGGATGATCACTTCGGTGTTCCATAATGTTTGGAAAGGATCGCCGTAGTACGTTGGATGTGGCGACGTTTGATCGCGGTTTCCAAAGAATGACTCCCAAGGATTCCCTGGAGCAGTTCGAAACTTTGACTTTGGTTTGCACCCACACCACGGATCCAAACACACATGCTTCGAGACGCCGTCGCGATCCATCTGGAAGCACTCTCGACGACGATTGTTCATATCCAAGAACACCTTTTATACACAATTTTTTTTGCCAGTATTGTTGTCCATTTTTGTTTTTATATTTTCCTCAATACGCACGTTGCCCAAGGAATTGCACGTCGTGTTGTGTCCAGAAATGCCGGGGTCTCCGAGGACACAATGGAAGTTTTTGCAAAGGGAACCACTTGGTACCCGAAGCATCCACCAAACCAAGCATATGAGCTCGTGCCACAAGGTTGTCCTCATCGCGTGTTTCTGTCAAATCGATGAGAGGATGAAGCGTAGGTAAATTCACTTCTTCCGGCCCAAACGATTCCATTATCCTATCCCGGAGTTCGTACACGTACCATCGGATAAAAGCTTCCAGCACGTCTCCGACCGGGAAGTTATAATATTGTGGATCACGGTCCAACCTGGGTGCTTCCGCTACAGTGGTTTCTTGCGCTGTTTCGTCTTCCGGATCAAGCAAGTCATGCATGTTCTTAAGATAAATGTACCAGGCCACGTACGGAGTCGCGCGAGAAACAATTGTAAGTGGCACTTCCTGAAGATGCACATCTATGTATTCTATCACATCCAACAACTGTTCCTCGAGCGGATATTCGAATTCCTCTGGGTCTTCATACAGGTGAATACGTACCTGTGTCTCCCCGTTTTCCTCGTAGATATCGCGATACTCCTCGATGTTTACATCATTCCATTCCTCGGGCAGCTCTCCCATTCGGAATTGGCGATACTTCATGTGGTGCACGATAAGTTTTGCACACTGGCGTCGGAACATGTATGTCCACATGTAGTACGATCGCCACGGAACTTGCTCAAAAAGATAGTCATCGGGATGCGGATTCGCGCGGGCATGTTCAAAGCTTGCGGCCATCCATGGATACGGAATCTGATTTGGCTTGAGCTTGAGGTCGCGCACGAAATCGGGGAAATCCTTGAAGAACCAGCGTTGCCACAGATTGTTATTGCTGGCAAGCACGACGCTGAGGTGCGCAACCCCCACGACCGTCGGGAATTTGGAGATGTACTCCATAACTTCTTGGAACCCCCACTTTGCTTCGTCGATGCTTTCCAGCCATATCTTGTACCAAAGTTCGTTTGGGATTTGGTTAATGCTCCGGTGCCCGCTCAGTTTCTGATCAATGGCTTCTCTCATATCATCAGCGGTGAACTTGCGGCGCTTTGTTGAAGATTCACGGACCTCCATTTTTCGTATCAACTGGAGTTTCGCCAAATTTCTTTGTAATCGTTTTTGTTTTTAGTTTTATTGTTCACAAAATTTTTTCTGTCAGACATCACCGTCTCCAGTTCGAGCGCGCTTGCGTGCGTTTTCAGCGTTTGCGGCGGACTGCATGGCGTACTGGTGATCTACTTGAGCCGCATACTGTGCCAAATTCACTCGTCCCGGATCAATCATCTTTACGTTAACCAGCATGGTGCCGGTGTTTTGAAATCGCCAATCGTCCAAGTATGCGTAGCGAGTGCCCAGCTTCTGTTCTAGTTGTGCATTACATGTTTTCCCATTGATCCATCCCGTGTATCCTGTGAACACGATGCCATATGTCACCCCGTCAACGGGGGCATTTACTTTGATCGTGCACTCGGGTGCGTTGGGATCCAAACACAATATCTCATAGATGATGCGACACACATTATCACGATCCGCGGCTGCCACATACTTCAAATCCGTGCCCTCGGGTAACCGATAGCCAACCACCGAGGCATTCTTCAGTGACGGGGGACCCCCGCCCATGGGACCAATGCCCACGCCCGAATGACGCGTTGGAGAAATGGGCGCCGATGCCACAAATACAGAAGATGAAGACGGCACCCCATTCCCATAGCCACCATGCGGAGGATGTGGAGGGGCACGACCTCGACCTCCTCCGGCCGCGAGGTCGCGAGAGATTTGTTCAGAAACACGCGGTTGGTTGTACCCGGGAGGAGGTCTGGGATTGGACCCGATACCCGAATCATTGGCAAGAATCACAGGGGCAACGGCGTACGGATAACTGTTTCGACCATTTCCGCTGCGGTATTCTGCACAAAGTTTCAAATTTCATTTTTTTTTTGTTTTTCATCATCATACCAAGCCGACCATTACCCCGATGGTGCGAAGGATGCTCGTCCATGTGGCCAATTTTGTCGTTGCAGATGCTGAAACTACCGTTGCAAGTAATGTAGACATAATCCAACTTGGCTCATTTGCAAAACGCGTCAAAATTTTTTTTTTCTCTTGCGCGGCTTGTAATTGTTGTTGTTGCTGAGGATCCGGATACACGGGCGCCCGCATGTCGTCCAGAACTTCGTACGGAATCAACTGTGTGATTGTTCCTAGGGGGTCTGTTACATCTCCAAACAGATTGGTCATCTGGGTACATCGAGGACTGAAGTTGCGAAACAAATTGAGAATGTCGTTTTCGTTGCGTTTCAAGCCGACAACTCGAAAAAAGACACCTTTGCCAGACGCAGTGGGCGTGTCAATGTCCATGGAACTGTTGACTCCGAGTGTGGGTCGAACGCTGGCAAACCATTCGCTTGCCAATTGCCACAACATTTGTTGCTCCCCATTGAGAGGCTGAGCGTTGTTGCCGTACATGCCAGATTTTGCTGTAGTAGTAGAAGAAGTTCCAGATAACAATGAATTTGGTTCAGGAAGGTGCGGTAGTTCGACGTGTCGTTCGTCGTCAACAACTGCAACGGGTTGTGGACGTTGATGGACAACACGCGTTTGAGCGGGCAAAACTTGTGAAAGAGGCAACGGTCGATATTGTTGCTGCGATTGTTCTCCAGGGTACATTTGGCCGCTCGAGAACAAAAAAATAAAGAGGGGGAGATGGCGGCGGGGGTGAGCGATAATCCACACAAAGAAAAAGCGTGCCACCTGACCCACACACACAGGGGGAAGGAAAACCGTGTGTGTGTGTATCAAATACCAACGAAACTGGCAACCACAAACAATATAGCAACGGTGATTTGATTGATTTATTTTTTCCCTCTCTCTCTGGACAGCGATTCATCAAACAGCAATTGATTACCTTTTTACCGTTCTCGCCAAGACTTAATTCCGTTGCGCGTGAATCCAGTAAAATGTCGTCGGTGTCCACGCACCTTCGCCTGCGCACAGAGAAAGCCAAGACACCGCCCAAGTCAACAGAAAAGTTTGAGCGCGACGAATCGCTGCGCAAAAGCACGGGAGACGGGAAGCATCCCGAATACTGTGCGGTACTCAAAAAAGTACCATCTAACATTAACGTCATCGCTGATGAAAAATAAAAATTTCGTTTTTTTTCAATTTTTTCGAGCATTTTTTCAAGCATTTTTTTTGAGCATTTTTTTCAAGCAAGTTTTTTTTTTCAAAAAAAAAATTATTTTTCATGCGCCGTCGGGGAGGCGCGCCCAGGGCTCTGCTTGACGGTGCGCTTGACCTTTCGCTTCTTGGGTTTAGCTGGTTCCGGCTTGACCGGGATAGGCACGTCATCCTGTTCCTCAGGATCCACGGGGTAGAACGTGGCTGGAGGCTGATCGGGACTCTCGTCCATAGGCACTTGGGCGTACATTTCCTCCACGACTTCGGCATCCGGTTCTGCAAGCTCAGCCTCCTTGACCATGGCATCGACAAGAGTGGCATCTTCGGGATTTCCGCCTGCTTCTCGGATTCGCTTCTTGATGTCGTGCACGAGCGATCCTTCCTTGGGCGAAGGCGGGGCTGGGACTCTGACCTTCTGTTCTGCTGCCTCTGCCGCTGCGATCATGGCTGCCTCCTCGCGTTCCTGTTGCTCCTTGGCGCGTGCCAGGTCCGCCTTGTGACGTTCAAGTGCCTTGGTGCGCCAGTGAGCATCGATTTCCTTGCGGCGTTCTTCCATGACAGTCAAGTCGACGCGCTTCACGCAATAAACAAACGTGACGACATTGCTGAATGCTTCGGCCAGATCCGGATAGTCGTTGATCGCGGCATCCGATCGTCTCAGGATGGACTCGACCACGTTCTCGGGCTGAGCTGCCAGCCATTCGCGTTGGTCGTCGGTGAGCGGAGCGGAATGCAACACGCGCAGCTCTCCGCCGTCGTCAATGAGATCCGACACCAATCCTTGCCACTCGTCCAGCAACACCACGTTGGGCCCGCAAAAGATGGTCTTGCGATCTCGGTCCTTGGTGGTGGATTCCATGTTCAAGAAACACGGCCGTTTTGCGTCGAACATGTTGATGTTGAAATCGGCGGGTGCCTTTTTGATGCGAAAACGCGTGCGCACCCAATCCTCCGAAACTCGAGGACAGAAAAGGCACAGGTATTCACGCAGCATCAGCGTGACGTGGTTGGCCCAGCACTTGATAATGGCCGTGCGGTCCGCGGGCACGGGTCTGTCGTACTCGATGCCACCATTGCATGTGCCCATATCCTTGTGGTTGACGGAGCACACAATGAGCGCGGGGATCGAGTTGGTCGACATGATGGCGGCATACTTGGCAGTATCATTGATGCCAATGGCGGCACGAATGGTTTTCTTCTTCTGACCTTCATCGGAGAAGTCACCATCCAACGCCACCGCCATCACCATATAGCGTCCCTCGGGATAACCAGGACGATAATCATTTTGCACAATCTCGCACGCATACTCCAGTTTGTGGCGATCGGGCGCGTCTTTGGTCTTGATGAGCCATGCATCGGGATCGGTGGGGTTGGCCATCTCCTTGCTCAACACGGGTCCGCGTCGAAACATGATGGGCTCCTCTTGTTTCTTGCGCTCGGCTTCGGGCAACGCTTCCCATGCAAGGTGCCTTTCCGCAAAGTATGTGGCATCGTCCGCTTGAAAATTGTTGAATGCCAGGATCAGCGAATCGTATGGATTCAGCGTGGACAAACGCACTGGGTTGTAGTTGATGTCCAAGAACTTGAACACGTCCTCCAGAACGCTGCCCGTGCTCTTGCACCGCTCGGGTTTGGCACAACTGTAGTTGATGCGGAGTTCTCCATTGTACCAACTCGCTTCTGGCAGAAATCCCACCAAATGCACCGTTTCCATGGGTTTCACCATGCGCACAGCGTTGAGGTCAAAGCACTTCACCAGCAACGTCGACGTGCAGGAGATCTGGTGTTGCTGCACAATTTCCTGGCTGTCCTCGAGCTCCTTGGTCAGTGCACCGCTCGGATCAATACCTTTGGCATCTTTCAGGGCTTTGAACGCTTTGCCCATGCGACCGTGGTTCCTCAAGGGCATCTCGATCGTTTCCGCGTTGATCACCACGTAGTCAGGCGTCTCCTTGGCACCACCCGTGAGATCGGCAATGCCAAAGGGAATCACTTGAAATTGCATCGGGGGGTCCTTGGGCTGAGCTCCCCCCGCACCGGCTTGACCCGCGATCGCCGTCTGTTTTTGGCCTCCGCCACTGGGCTTGTGGGGAAGGATGCCCAGCACAAGCCCTTTGATGGTGATGGAGCCCGTCTTGCCTCGGGACTGCGAGATCTTGCGGGCTTCCTCGGCCCTCTCCACGGCGCTTGACGACGACGCCGACGACGCAGACGGTGCTCTCCCATTAGAGTGGTGGTGTGGTTGTTGTTTTCGTGCTGAACTCCGGAAATTCATTTGTGACCCTTGTGATTGTCGAAAAAATAATTATTTTATTTTGTCCATCCGTTTTTTCTCTCCGTCAAAAAAAAGCGAAAAATGGATGGCGATCGCCGGCGCGATGAGCTCGATTGTCAATGGAGAGCGTGCGTACAGATGAACCGTGACATGATTGAGGAGTTGTCGGCGAGATACGGCAAAGGATTTTTGGTCATGTGGCAGCGAGACAAGAATCCAAGGCTCACTTCGTTTTTGGTGGCCCAAACCACATTCAAATCTGTCAAGGATCGCTATGAGGCAGAGTGCAGGGCATTGGACGCGCAAAAACAAAAGGGAAAATAAAAAAAAAAAAGAAAAAACAAAAGAAAAAAAAACAAAAGAAACACAAAAAGAAAAAATGCGAGAAAACAAAAGAAAAACAAAAAGAAAAAAAAATGCGAGAATACAAAAGAAAAACAAAAAGAAAAAACAAAAGAAAAACAAAAGAGAAGAAAAAATTTTATACAAACAAAACTCGAGGTTGGACATGTCACTGGGAAAAGAGGTCAAGGGGTCGGCCGTCGAGCCCCGGTTCCGAGGTCGGACCTCCCGTCGACCGACCGACCACCCGGCGTCGGCCGACCCTCCCGTCGTCGGGCACCGACATGTGGACTCCACACCCTCCCTGGCGTTCCCAGTCAGGTGGGTAACATCTTTTTGCCGTGTAGCTAGGACAGATCTAGTCTTACCAATCGCTAGGCCGGATCGGGTTTCACTTCCAAAAAATCAATCTTGACCCTGGGGGGCCCCTTGCCTGGCCTCCAGGTCCGGGGAAAAAAATTTTTTTTCTTTGTTTTTTTCTGACAGGTGGTCAAGGAAGGGGTCCGCCAGGGTCAAGATTGATTTTTTGGAAGTGAAACCCGATCCGGCCTAGCGATTGGTAAGACTAGATCTGTCCTAGCTACACGGCAAAAAGATGTTACCCACCTGACTGGGAACGCCAGGGAGGGTGTGGAGTCCACATGTCGGTGCCCGACGACGGGAGGGGTGGTCGGCCGACGACGGTCGGTTGGTCGACGACGGCCGACGTCTCGGGATCATGGTTCGACCGGGGGATCCCGTCCCCTCTTTTCCCAGGGACATGTCCAACCTCGAGTTTTGTATGTATAAAATTTTTTCTTCTCTTTTGTTTTTCTTTTGTTTTTTCTTTTTGTTTTTCTTTTATTTTTTTTTTGTTTTTTTTGTACGCCAAAAATAGCTTCAAAAAATAGCGTTTTACGAAACAGAGCACGCACATTCGTGTTCTTTCTTCTCTAAAAAATGTCATCACTGGGAGGCGACAACGGGACAAACGTGTCGCAGAAGAGCGTCGTCTTCAACATGCGCCACGTGATCGCCGTGGGCATTCTGTGTGTGCTTGCGGCGATTGTGTATGCATGGTGGTTGCGCAGACAACATCTGAACACACAAAAACAAGCAGAAGCCTGCTGTCCCACGGTGATTGTTGGAGGAGGGAACTATCAAATGGTGCGTCGTCGACTGTTGATTTTGGACATGAACGGGCTCCTGTGTCATCGCAAACACGTGAGCGAATTGCACGGGGGGATTCCCGAGGAGATTTTGGTGCTTGCACAAAGACGCGGAAACCAGTTTGTGTGGGCACGTCCGTATGTGGATGAGTTTCTCCGTTATTGTGTGGACCGGTTTGACGTTGCCATTTGGAGCAGCGCCACCCAGCAGCGATTGATGGAATTTATGCCCGCCGTGGTCGCGGAGGACGTGTACCGGAGGCTGGCGTTTGTGTGGTCCCAGGACCAATGTGACCATGACACGCAAGACCCGACGCTATGGAAAAAAGATTTGCGGCGAGTGTACAAGCATTTTCCTCAGCAACAAGAGGAAGACGTGCTCTTGCTGGACGATGTGGTGGAAAAGGTGCGGAACAACGAGCCGTACAGCGTGATGTTGGTCAACCCGTGGTGTCCGTATGGAGAGGGAAAGGGAATACACGACGACGAGTTGCGCGTCGGGGTCGGGTGGCTGTGGCACGAGATACAGGAGCTCGCGTATTATGGGGGAAGTGTGCGGCAATTCATTCGGGAACGCGTGGAGAGGGGCAATGATAGTGAAAGTGAAACAGCAAATTGAAAGTAAAGGAAATAATGCGCACCGATTCCAACCAAAAACGATTGGAAACTATCTTGCGCAACAATGACGAGTCAGTCGAAATAAGTCTGTACTCGCCCATTGGAGATTGGTTTCTCCTCAACCTTGATGTGTTGTCGGGGGTTTGTCCCGATTTTGACAAGGAGAGTGTGTTAAACATCGAGAGGAATCTCCCTCCAGCGTGGGAGCAGACATCGGAGCATTATGAAAAAGTGTGGTTCACATGCAAGGCGAAGCATGCGCACGTTTTTGTAAAGAAATACATGGAAGTGTTGGAATACACGCAACCGCCGACCGAGGATGCCATGCAGGACATGTGCAAATTCGTTGCACAGAGTGATAAGGGGTTGAAGTGAATTTATTTGTCTTTCTTGGATTCTTCCGCTTCTGGTTTGGCATTGTCGTCGGGTTTGGGCGCAATTCCCCAGCGCAGGACCAAGGCTCGGACGTCGCGACTATACACCCACAAACGCCATGCTGTGAACATCGACAACAGTGTACACAATCCAGCAGCGGATGCAAATGCTACTACGGCAATTCCGTTGTTCTGTTGGTACAGGACGGATGCTTTGGCTTGGAATTCTAACATGCACGAGATTTGTAGCACGACCATGCCGATGACATTCAACACATGATAAACGCAAGCAACACCGGCCCACTCAAATGCAAGCTTTGGTCGCTGACCAAAATTGAACAATGCCGCTCGGTACGTGATCAATGCGGCCCACAGTGACATCACAAAAAAGGGGATTTTTGGCAATGATTCAAATGTGATATCGGGTGCACACGCTCCAACACCGGGGATCAAGGATGTCATAAAAACAAACGTGGCCAAGCCAAGCATCACCATCGACAACAGTCCGACGTACGATTGTTTAAGCGCTATACGCCTCCCAATCTGTTCGACGGCAACTCCATGGTCATCTGCGACAGTGGCTATATTAGTCTCGCATCCACTAAAGAGACCCACGACAGCACCGCTGGACATGATTTTGTACAGAAATGGACAAAAATGAAGGGACAAGGGGATGAGGAAGAACCCGACGGAGAAAATCCCGTCCACATCGATCGCTACTCGGTGTTGGGCCAGTTGATGACGCGCAATGCCGCGTGGTCGGCCAAGAAGTTCCCTGGAGGAGACTTTGACCCCAAATGCGTGCGCAAGGAGAACGGCGTTGGGGAAGAGAAACCGGTGGATCGCATGCAAGGCCAAACACGAGCATGCCATATCCGTGGCGTACATGGAGACGTGTGAGATGCAGCGTCCTACAATGTGGGTGTCAATGAAGGATGTCAAAATTCCAGAATTGAAGATGCCAGATCCAGGGGCGCCCGGATGCGACACGATCGAGGGATGCTTCAAGGAATGGGAACGGCTGAACTTTGGCGAAAAAAATAAAAAATGAAGGAGGGCGAGGAAAAGTCGGCATCCGCCGTCGATGCCATGGAGGAGGAGGAGGAGGACGACGCGCAGGCGTTTGCTAACGCATGTGCTCGACTGACGTGGCAGATTGCAATGTTTAGTGAGCGAGTCGGAGACGATGACAGCATAGCAATTGGGTGCAACGATCGGATTGCACGTCACTTGCTGCGACACGCCGGGGACGTTGACATGCCAAATGCGACACGATTGGCGCAAGGAATCGCTGAAAGTGAGACATACGAGAAGCAGAAAGATGCATTATTTGAGCTTGCACAAGCTAAAAGGAGCGATATCATCGCGAAAAAAGCTGCGGGCATCGTTATCGATGATGCCGAATATGCGGACTTGGATCGACTTGACAGAGATTACGAGGAGTTCCCACGTCCTCCGAGCGAGAACTATTCAGCCGCGTTTACATTCAAGCAGATTCTGGCCGTCATCAAAATTTGCGTGGACGGATGGTCCTCGTCATCCTCAATGAACCATGAAGAGAAAGAGCCTCCCCCCTTGAGCGAACGCGAGGCGTGGTGGATGGCGGACATCATTGAACGCCCTGCGGAACCCGACTGCGGTATTATTCAATGGCAAGGAGAAGTCGGGAGATTCATAGCACACTGGGCAAACGGTCGGGAAGACCGGTTTACGGATGTTTTGCCCGCATACGACTGGGAAGGCATGCTTTGCATATCCATGAAGTTGTTGAATTTCGCGCGTTTGTGCGTGCTATATAACGACATATGGCGTGGATTTGTTGCGTTGGACATGTACATGACGCGCGGTGATGATGAAAAATGAAAAACAAAATCTCAGAAAAGGTGCAATCCCCATGGCCGGATCAGATTGGCATCTCGTGTTGACGCTGAAAAAGCCCGTGCCAGTTCCCCCACGCAAGTGCTGGTTCCTGCGATGGTGCCAAATGATGACGATCGAGAAGACAAAGAAATTGGCGGGCTACGTCTTTGTGTTGATTGTTTTCTGGATTATGTTTGTAATAGCGCGTGCTGCGACTCTTCCTGTAAGTGGGCCGTATGCATGCGCGTTGCCGCGCTTCAATCCTTTGCAATGTTTGAACCCGTGGACATTTGTTACAAATAGTTCATGTTTCAACTGTTTAACTGGGGGCATCAGTTACACATATGATAAGATCTGAAGAAGAAGAAGAGGCGGCGGAGAGAAAAAAAGATCTCATCCCGATTTTGTACCAGATTGATATTAAACTTTTGCACACATAAGCACATTGGAATGTGTTTGAGTTCGCTGTGAAGAAGAAGAATGCACGTTTGAATGAGCAATCCATTGTTATTCCAACAAAACGAGTCTGACGACAGCTCGGGCCTGGATCGCCTTCAATACAGGGAAGACACCGTTCCCGGAGGCGACGCGCCTGGTCCGCGTTCCAATCCGTATGTGGATGCCGCCGTCGTGGGAAGTTCGGTGGTGTTTGCGTTTGCATTGATTCTCGTCCTAATGAGTGGGTTCGTCGTAATCAAACTGGGCACGGGTGATGTGGCGCTTGCTGACCGCCAGTTTCTCACCACATGCAATGTGTGCCAAACACTCGAGGGGAAGAAAGGAGACAAGGGCGACCAGGGAGTCTCCGGTAAAGATGGAAAAGATGGCAAGGATGGACGAGACGGAGAGCCCGGTACCAACGGCATCAACGGGACCAATGGAATATGTGTGCCCAATCCATTGTTCCCGTGCGCCAAAGGAGACAAGGGAGACAAAGGAGATCAGGGAGAACGAGGTCCCACAGGAACGGGTATAAAGGGGGACAAGGGAGATCCGGGTCGAGACGGACGCAACGGTACGAACGGAATTGATGGTCGCAATGGAACGGACGGTCGAAACGGGACGGACGGTGCGCAAGGTCCCATTGGTGAACCGTGTGGCGGGGGCAACGCGACTTTCCAGAATGTCAACGTCACGGGGAATTGGACGTGCGCTGTCCCGTTGCCTTCCGAATGTTGGGGTGCAGCGGGGTGCATTGATTTGAGTCTATGCATCGAAACCATGGAAGGCTTGAATGTGTTTGGGGTCACCAATGCTCCCTTTGTGAAAGTGGGAGCGTTTGGTTCGCCCATGACGGCATCACTACAAGTAGGGGACACGGGATCTGCGGCCCATTTTGTACGCTTTGGAAAGCGCTCAGGGCTCAATTCGTACATGATGAACACGTTTGAAAGTTACTCCAACACGGCGCTACTGGAAGCAAATCAATTTTTTACACTGCGCTCCGTGGTCAACATGGATCTAATCACAGAGGCGGGTATGATGACCCTCACCGCGGAGACAGGCGGTTTGCAAATCAAATCATACCTTGACATGATTATTGATCAGTCGGGCTCGGGCGCCGGTATGTACATTTCGTCCACCAACAACATCAACATGACGAGCAACGTGTGGACGACGTTCTCCGACTTTTACACACTCTCGGGTCCAACTAACAGGTGGTTGCGATCCAATCCATTCTATTCGTACGGCTGCTGCACCCAATACGATGTGACGGACACCATGAACGTGACCATGACCATTGTCAACGATGGACAAACGCTGCCCCAAGACATCACCACACAATCGCAGGACGTGTTTACGGATTTGGTCATGCGAACCAATGCCACTAACACGGGACGCGACTTGCGCATCATCGCCTACAACGATGCCCGCACCATATCGGTGATGCCCAACCTCAACGTACCCGGCTACATTATCAACAACGGGGAGCTCGAGTTGTCCGGATGTGGTCCCCAATGGACGGGCGCAGTGTTTATCAACGACACGCTAGTCGTCAACGGAGACACGTTGATTAAGGGCACACTTACACAATCAGGAATGTCTGGGATGTGCCCGTCGGACGAGCGATTCAAGCACGACATTAAGCCAGCCAAAGAACAAAAGTGTCTGGACCGCTTAAATGGGATGAAAGTCAAGGAGTTCACGTATGATGCCGACGTTGCACGCCAGTCAGGGGGCAAAATTAAGCCCAACACCACGTACTACGGTGTGATGGCCCAAGACGTGGAAGAGGACTTTGGGTACATGGTCCGCAAATCACCACAAACTATCAACGGAGTGTTGGTTCCGGATTTCCGCACCATCTCCCCGGAGTTGTTGTATGGAGAAATTGTGGGCGCCATTCAACAGCTGAGCGCACTGCACAATGCCCTGGATGCCAAGCTGGATCGATTGGAGCGCTCTACCCAGAAGATGCGACGAACATTGAAACGACTCAAGAAGGCACACAACGATCGCTATGCACGCGCGCGTCATCATCAGAGTCGAGTGAGTGAGAGGATATGAAAGTTAATGGAGACAGGGGAAAAATTTTTTTATTTTTCTTCGTTTGTGCGTGAGTGGCATATGTAAACGCCCGATGAAATGAAAGATTTGATATAAAGTTTGTCTGTGTGTGTGTGGTGGTGGTCCTTCCGCGCGTATGACCTGAAGAAATGGGCTCTGGAGCGTACACCAAAGCTGCCAATCTTGTGCATGCGCGCATCTTTTGGACGCTGTTGGCCATGATGATCTTGTACACGTTGTACTACATCTACATGCCCGTGTCCACCTCGTCGTCCATTCGACACACATACTTTGGCAGTCCGTCCATGTTTGGTGTATTGCAGTCGGATCGGCTACACTCGTTGTATTCATTCATGATCTCTGCGTACGCGTGGTTGATCCCGTTGATGTTTTTGCTGTTGAGCATCATGATTGAATGGAAGAAGCGTTGGCTCAAAATATTTGCCATTATCTATGTGGTGGTGTTGTTGGTGATGTTTGTGTGCATTGGCGCTGCAAACATTGCATACGCGGCGACGGCCAATGATCCGTCGGACCCGCGCAATCCTGCCAACTCCGAAAGAATGTGTTGCGTGCCCGAGTTCTATACCACATACTCGGGATGCAGAAATTTTGATTCCGCGAGTCCTGAATGCAACCCGCCCATCATTCTATCGGAGTTGAGGGTGAACGGCGCGTTTGTCGTCCAGTTTCTGGCCAGCGTGGTCACCATTGTGTTTTTGGCGTTGCATCTGGTGTTTTTGTTTCAATTGTTGGGCATTGTGGATAAGTTGTTGGCATCCATGGCCGGTGGCGGAGGAGCAGCAGCAGCAAGGAGCAAGGATGACGACGAGGACAACGCGGATTATACATCTTTACCCACCGCGTCCACAAACCCTGGCATCAACAATCGCGTCGTGTCGTACGGGGGAGGATATCAGCACCAGCAAGTCAGTCCAATGCCAGGGGCAAACTTTAGCAACAATAACAACGGCGGAACACAACATCTGAGTCACAGGGGAGGAGCAGGAAATGTTGCTCGACAATGGCCCGCCGCCGTTCCACAGCCTCCCTCGTACGCCAGTGCTCAAGGATATTCAGCTCACCCTACAAGTGTCACTCCCCAGCAAGCAAAGGCAATGTTAGCACAAAGGCAAGCGTCGTACGTTGCGTCGCCCCCTAATTCAAGCGAGTTGACTCCCGTTGTTGCCATATCATCGATGGTTATCCCACATGTTCCGGAACAATCACCACCAGCAATGCAGACCCCATTGCAGCCCGTAAAACTTGTATCCGCGCTTCCTCAAGCGGTGATGCTAATGGAGCCAGGGGAAGAAAAATGAAAAGGGGAATTTTTTTTGCGGGAAAAAAATGTCACAAGAGGAGCAGAAGCGCGTCGGTGTTCGAGATAGCGGGGTGTTCGAAGAAGAGGACGAGTTGACGCAGCTGCGCGAGTACAACGAGGTCCATAATGTCATTCGCGAGAGAATGCAAGAGAAAGAGGAACAGGAAAAAAACAGTGTGCATGAGAAACCCAAACGCCAAACGCGTCGGAGATGGAGAAGGGAGGCCACGGATGTCGAGGAGGAGGAATACTTGCCTCCTTCTAGGCGCAGACAACCGTTGTCATCGTCCCTTGGAAGTCACGGAAGGCCCGCTCGGGGACACGCCCCGATTATGAACATTAGTTATGAAGAAGAAGACGACGAGGAGGAGGAAAGACTCGAGGGGGATCAGGAGGAGGAAGAAGAGGAGGAGAATCCGGCGATGCGCTTCTTACAGCAGAACGCAGCACCCGCGGTGGAAGTGGAGGCATATCGTGCCGGACAGATTGTTCGCGCCGACGCTTCCCGCAAGAGCTGTGGACGATTGTGTAACGTCATTGGGATCATGGGATTCTTTTGTACCATTGGATTGTTGACCATGGGACACTTTCAACTGGGGCGCGACATGCTCATGGATACGGTGATAGGAAAGAATGCAATGATGTATGCGGATCCAGTGTTAAATTTTGTCATGGCTCGCGTGAACGACGTGCGCTACTCGAAATTCGCGTCACGCTTGTTTTGTAAACCATGCACTGTCCAATCACCGGCTGACAATGCCGACATTCCTCGGGAATTTGTGTGCGACCATGCGGTGGGAGAGCATGTGCTGTGGACTCGTGGCACGTATTTGAACGTGACTCGCGCTTCCGTGGACCCGCATACATCCACCACCTACGGACACGGAGAGGGCTACGTGGTCCCGCCAGTGTCAGATGGAGAGCTGCGGGCCGGAACGGTCGGACAAGTTCCGCTTCACCGTATTGCTTCGATGCTGGTGGGCACATGGCTGCGACCAACCATGGTAGCGCTCAAGGAGAAAACTGTCCTGTGCATGCACGAGGTCAATCATGGCTTACCGCAAGGAGACAGACGAATGTGTGTGGTGCGGCGACATCTGGGCAACAATTTCCTTGTCATGATCAACCCCCAGCTCATGGGATGGTCACTGGAGGACGCGTCCACCATTGTGGCGGAGTATTCCCTGGGATGTTCGGGTGGCCAGCGCCATCGAGTACGTCGGGACGTCATTGAGATGACATACACCACGCTCCAAGGAGTGAGGATGCGAGCAGCGTTTTCGGACGGGACAGAGGCACATCAACTTCAACGCGTGTGCGAGGAGATGCGCGGGGCATACGTGTGCGACCCTCCTGAGCAAGAAGGTTCCTCTTCTTCTTCTTTTTCTCCTCCTCCTCCTCCTCGAGTGAGACCGGCATTCCCGCAGAATGAATGATAAAACTGAAAGTTCTGGCCTAATAAAAAAAACCCCCCTCTTTGACATCCGAAATCCAGAGAAATGCAAAACACATTGGTGCGTGACGAATTGCGTGCATTCTGTAGGCAATGGGGTATCACTCAGCGCCCTCGCAGTGTGACGGACGTGATGCATGCATATCTAGCCTGTTCGTTGGCGTTGCGAGCATGGGAAGACGTGTATGTTGAAATCTTTGGCTCGGCGGACTGCCTGTTATTGGATGCCAAGCGCGCCTCCTATCCCAGTGCCACGTCAGCTGTGGAAACGTTCAACAAACGCCATCGGAACGCCAGTGTGTACGCGACGATTTTCTCTGGCACTGTGATTCCATCGGAAGACGTGCTGAAAACAAATGCAACCTACATGGCATTTCGAACGGCTGTGTCCAAGGCAATGCATCCGTTTACTGTGGGACACGTGAACGTGGTGACCATTATGCATTTGGTGGGCGATGTGGGCGAGCTGCAAACACTAATGGAGGATCCAGCGCTGGGATTCAAAGTGACACTAGGAGGGAATCGGCTGACATCCCCACACTCAGAAGTGGCAAAGGCCGTGTGGAAGTTTGACACACAGGCATTTCCAACGTTTGCGCGGGACATGGCATCCATCATTGTGCAATGCAATTATGATAAATGTTTGGCTGGGGTGACGATAGATGACGTGTGGAGCGATCCAAAGATGAGGCGTACAGGAGACGGAGCAGGGAAAAAGAAGAGCGACCGTACGCAAAAGAAATTTGTTGGACTCGATGTGTCGACATCACTACAGAAGACGCGCTTTCCTCGACACGAACCCCTGCCATGGGACACAGTGTTTGAGAGATCTGTCGCAGACGATCCGCGGTTCATGGCACTCAAAAAAACGCTTGGGAAACCTGTGTTTTGCAACAACAAGCAACTCGCGCAAGAATATCTGGTGTACGCGACGGTTGGCGATCCGCAGTCCCCGATGACGTGCGAAATGGAGCGGGTGTACAGAGCCGATTTTGCATCGATGAACGAGGACGAGCTAAGCACGTTGTTGGCTAAATTTGCCGATCGCATGAACGCAGCCGCTGTATGTGAACTGGATGACGTGACAGAATTTGAACGCATTCTCATTCAATACGGGAGCCCCACCCAACAACGCGACTGGACAACACGAGAGCTGTTGGTACATTTGTTCATGGCGTACCATCCGAAATGGAAACAGTTGTATTCCGCACGATGGAATCACGACAAACCACTGCTGGATGCCGTGGAATTGTATTTAAAAACACACCCGTCCATATCGCCGCTCGTTGTTATTGGAATGTTCCTGTAAAGAAAGTATAAAAAATGGCTCCTCGAAGTTGTTGTTGTTTCAATCGTGTGGATGCCGCGTCGTTTGTGGTGGTGTTTGCGTTGCTTGTGTCCATGGGAAAGCTGGTATTCTGGACCCCGTGGATGCTGGACTCGCACATGCCCCATTCGTCATCCAATGCACATTTCAATGTGTCGCTGCCCGTGGGCCCTCAGCATCGACGCATCACGTTGAGCTCGGATTACGTATACATTCCGTCGTGGTTTGCTGCCAAGACGTTTAACTTGGCGGTGGTTGTGCGTGTAGCAAAACCGTGTGCGCACGACGATGATATGATGCTCAGTTATTATCAACGCACGTGTGACTGTGGGGTACAGCTGAAATGCATCGATGCGCATGGGGAACCTGTGGCATACATTCGTCTGGGAGAGTTGAAGCGACGCGAAGAGTTTTATTTCCACGCGGATTCCCCGACGCCTCGACCCAATCCTGCGCGCGGAGAAATGGATGCCAGTCGTCCTCGATGTTCCCTGGATTTGGTATTGGGGCGTCCATGCAACATCACCGCCAAAGAACTGGGACCCGTGTTTGTGTATTGGCAAGTGGATGCCGTTCCCAATTGGTCAGCATCCGATTGGATTCCCCGCTCAATCTACAACATTGTGTCGTCTCAATAAAAAAGGAGAGAGAATTCAATTTTTTATTGTTCATTTTCATACATGTCTGCAACTTGCATCTCAATGTCGGTCACGGGATTCTTCTTGACTGACGACGACGACGACGAGGCTCCTCCTTTGGCACTCTCCTTACGGCTCCAATGTACACAACACATCGACAAAAAGGCAGTAAACAATCCCAGTCCCAACCCGATGCCCGTCATTGCGGACGCAAATTCGAGCACGGAAATTGCATACCTCACACAATATACAATGTACGTTCCACACAATGTCAACACCACGGAGACGGGGAATCCGCCGACCAACAAGAACGGGTAGAGGGAAAATGTTTTTTGCAGACACGTCCGTTTCTTCTTCTCCTCCTGCTCTTTATCGTAATGATTGTCATGCTGTAATTGTTCGTACAACTGTCCTCTTCCACTGCCTTCCCCATCACTTTCCATTGTTTAACACATTGGATGTGACTTTCCGAGTGTGAAAAAATGGACGAGGAATACGAGTGGGTTCGCAAAAGGGGGAGCCTTCGAAAGCGATGGTGCCCGTGTTACAGCCCTACCCACGTGGCAAACTTGCGCAGCGTGATTCTGGTGTATTCCGCGTTTGTGACATTGCAAGTGATCCACTGGTACGCAACTGCCAACTTGCCTCGGGTACGCGGTGGACGATGGGAAAACCCGCTCAACGATGCCCGGTCCTTTTGTTGTGTGTACCGACACGACCCCTGTGTTGGGGGCCATCGTGCTGCATGCACGATTCACGGAAGGCTTGTGATCCCAGGTGATTTGAACGTGAGCAGTTATTCGATGCTGTTTTACGGTGCGCATGGTGTGGTGTTCGTGGTGGCATCCTTGAGTTTGTGGGGCCCATGGATTTGGTGGTTGTTTGACATAAGAAGGGGAACGTGGCGTCTCCGTGAACAATACACGACCGCAGTGGCATTTGTGTTGCAAGCATGGTTGTTGTACATGCGATATCGTGTGGGATTCCCTGTGATTCAAGTATTTTGAAAAATGAAACGCACTCACACATAATCATGGATGGATGGATTTGTTTTGACTAGGAAGGAAAGAATGAATTTGTGCCGAGTTTGTGGACAATTTGCCAACGCTGCCAATCGGTTGCGTGCCCAAGACAGCGAAACACAGGTTGATTTGGGTACGTTTTGTTCCATGGAATGCATCCAGGGCTACGTGGCAGTGAGTCGGACTCCGACGACGGCCGAAGAACGGACACTAAGACAGGACCCCGTGATATTCTCACGCAGTGGAGGGCAAAGCAAAGCGTCGGTGCTTCGTACTCAATCGCAGAAGCAACAGCAACAAGAAGGAAATGGAACGGCTGCATTGACTGAAATCATCTCGTTATTTCGCAATGTCGACGAGGGTAATACACAATGGAATACCGTGGCGGTCCCACTGATGGACGGCATTCGTACACAACTGCTGGCCATGCGCGCACGCGCTGTTGCCATTGCTCGTGCCACGTACACGGAGATTCGCCAGAGTATCGATGCATGGGCAGCGACACGCAACCTCACGGACAGACTGAAGACGTTCGAACAACGCGACCAGGAATGGACACGCGTGCAAGTGGAAGCGACGACCGTGTTCCCCACTGACTTGCGCATTCTGTATGTAAAGGAGAAACTCACATCATTTCGTGGGCTGATTCGCGCCTGTAACGCTTTGCTGGGTCCCGCGCGCTCCACGTGGTCCTTGTATGACACCTCCAAGGGTGCCGGAGATATGAAGGCATTGATGGCATCCCCGTTGGACGTGCGTTTGGAGTATGAAGGGTTCATCACAGAGAGCGTAGTGTTGTGGAACGACAACGAGCCGGGGATCTTTCTTAACTACGACTGGGACGACGTTACCAAGGAAAAAGTTGAATACATTCCGGACAAACGCATGCAACCGGCACGCAAGGGGATACCAGGGAGAGGAAAAGGAGATACGCGCGGTCCTATGGTCCAATCGTATCACGATGCATTTGTGGCCAAATTGAAACGCAGTGAATCCGATCCATGGGCCGAGAAGATTACGCTCGCACGCTTCGAGTGGATACAACAACTCGCCGTTGTTCTAGAAGATATGCGCGACAACATCATTGGGATGCAGTCCACCAAAGTGACACTAACAAATTTTGTGCGCCGTCTGTTGTTGTTTGGAGCTGATCGATGGGGATTTCCCAATTTTGCCATTGTCGGAAATCCTGGAACAGGCAAGACACTTATGGCAAGCAAGCTGGGCGACGTCGCGTATTACATGGGTTATCTGCCTGTGCGTCCTTCGTCCTCCTCCTCAGGCGCGGGTGAGAAAAACTTTGTGCGCTTAACACAAGCGGATTTCAAGGCTCCATACTCGGGCCAAACGGCACACGTAACGCGCATGCAAATCTTGCGGGGGCTCGGCAGGGTGATGGCCATTGACGAAGCGTATCAATTGGTGAGTGGGCCCGACGATCAATTTGGCCAGGAAACATTGTCGCAAATCGTCAATGACATTGATGAATACCGAGGTCTGGTGTCCGTTGCGTTGCTGGGATATCGAGAACAGATACAAGAGAATCTGTTTGACTCGAATCCGGGTCTGGCGCGACGTGTGACCGAGGTATGGGAACTGACCAACTACAGTGCTCCCGAGTTGTATGCAGGATTGTTGCGTGCGTTTGCAACGGACGGATTTGCCACTCCCCTGAAAGCGGGAGTTCTCCCGTACCCAGAGGCGGAGAAGAACATTGTGGACATGCTGACAGCGTTGCATGCAGAGGGTGTGTTTGAACATTTGAACCAAGCGTTCGTGGACGACGTGATCCCAGCGTACAAGACAACGTTCGCATTGGCGTACAATCGTGCGGACGATCGTGACAAGACATTGTTGCTGCAGGCCCACAAGACACTTGATTTTGACTTGTTGGCCGAGGCCATAGTGGAGGTTGCCGCAAGCAAATGGAACATGGATCTTGTGTTCGCAGCGGACGTCCCACAGGAAGAAATTGATTATGAAACAACCACCATGAAAGGGGAAAGCAGCAGTAGCAAGACGTTTGCGCGCCCGGGTCTCCCGTATCGACGACAAATGGTTGTACCCGAGAGTCCACCACTGTTTCGGAAGTTTGGTCAGTCCAAAAATTGAAAATGACTGGGGGGGGCACGGTGCCTTCAAAAATGATCCTGTACGGAAATGTCCAACGTTTGGTGTTAATTTTTTTTGATCCGCCGCGCTTTTCGGCTTGGGTTCATATTAGAGGACCACAAAAAAAAGAACTGTCGTGATCACGTGTGTGATTTAAAAAAAAGTGTCTCGCGTACGTACCAAAGATGTCAAACAAATGAATTGAAAAAAGTGCCCTTGTCGGAATATTTTTTTTTTGAAAGGTGCGTGGAGTAAAAAAAAACCATGCATCAACCAAGGGGAGACTACGACGACGATTACGCGGATGCTTCAACATGGCCATCATTTGAAGAGTGGGAGCGAGAACAAAGAGAACGTGTTCAGTATAGCAACGAAGGAGTGACACAGGCAGATGTTGACAAGTTGTTTAGACGAGCGTCGTCGTCATATGTATCCGTGGGAGGGCCCAAATCCCTGAAGCACGATCGCCAGCAGAAGCAACAGGGTACGGGGGTGACGCAACTGGAGATTGATGAATTGTGGCAGCGATCGCGTGCGAACAAGGGTGTAAAAATGAAGTAGCTTTTTTGTTATTTTTCTTCTCCTCCTTTCTTCTTCTCTCGCTTCTTCTGTGCGACGCGGGATCTCTTGTTGCGTGCCTCGAAGCGCTTGTCCAGTTGGTCACGGGTGCGTTCATCGGCTTCGCTCACAGTGGCGGATCTGGCAGCGCCCACCACTCGTCCCTTGAGCAGGCCCGTGTTTGTCATCCACGCATTGCTGGTGATGGCTTTTTGCAAATGACTGCTGTTGATGGTCATGTGTTCACCCGACGCGTCGGCATGTGCGCGGGCTGATGCAAGCAAAGTGACGGCAATGTCCTCAAGCAACACTGCCAAGGGGACGGACACGCCTTCTTCCATGATGAAAGATCGCCCAAGCACGTTCTTGATGCTCTTGCGGCATCCCTGGATGCTGATGCTGAGCCGGGTTGCTTTCTGACGGTAGCCACGGGCGCGTTTTTTGGTGGCCTTTTTTTCCAGAGGTTGCAGCCTGGCCTGCATTTGTTGTTCAAAGAGTTGCTGGCGAAGCTTGGCAGGAACGGGAGTAGGTGCCCGGCGTCTAGACTGCACCGGCGGTGGCGGATGGGCAGCAGCAGAGACAGTGACGGGTGCGGACATTTTTCGTGTGTGATGGCAAGTTTTTTGATTTACAAAAAAAAAATTTTGTCCACAAAAAACGCAAAGGGGTCCACCGTTCGTGAAATAAAAAAAATGGATGCCAAGGGTCCCGTGATTATGGAGGAGGAAGAATTCTTGCTCGTGATGATTGAACAGCATGCCCGACAGTTGCACGCTCTGGAAAAGCGGTTGACACAGCTGAGGGAGCGCCGTCGCCAAGAGGCGGAGCTAGATGAGGTGTTTGAGGATGTGAAGCAGAGCGAAAAGATGAATCGAGAGCATGTCGCGTTACAAACTTCTCACCCGCCAGTTCCAGCTCAATCTTCCAATGTTCATGCGCCTCCTGCTCCTGCTCCTGCTGCACGTCCTCGCTCACGCACTGAAACGGAGGCCGTGTTTGACGATTTTGAACCTCCTGTTGATGTGGTGCCCAATAATCCTCGCTTGGACAGAGTGGAGGCTCTAAAGCGACAGGCCGTTGAAAGCCAGAAACGCCGGGAAGCCGCCATCCTCGAGAGGAAGCGTGTTCGATCCACCAAACCTTCACTGGAGAGGAGCAACAGCATGATAGGCAGAGATGGATACATTGAACCACCTGCCCCGCGCCCCCCTCCGCCTCCACAACCATGGTATGGCGGAGGAGGAAGAGGCAGAGGGGGGCGAGGAGGAGGAGGAACAAATTGGGCACAGCGATCGGCCCCGTGGACGAATTCTGGAGGGAGATTTCAGCGACAACAAAGGCAGGATGATCATTATGGAAGCAACAGCAACGCGGGGGTGGACAAAGAGTTTCGAAAATTTACCGCCACTTCCATGGGAGACAACGAAGAGGGAGGAAGCAAGCGCTACAAAAGAGACTACTAAACAATTGCGTTGTTGAAGGATTTAATGACAAAAAATGAGGGGAGAATGTGTGAGAGAGGTACAATTTGGATGCCAAGATGAATCCAAGTGGTGGCATTCCCATGTATTTACCACCAAAACCCAGAGGAAGTGCGGTGAAAAGGCCCCCGTCGTCGTCGTCGTCAGGACAAGAAAGCGAATTGGAACGGGCCATTCGTGAAGAACTGTCAAATTGTATTCATGAGCGGGATGAGTATCGCAAAGAACTGTCAAATGTGCGCGAGGAACTCGTGCAAACACGGGCCGTTGCGCAAACACTGCAGTCATATTTCCGATCCGCCACGGGGGACCAACCCGACCTGCAGAAAATTGTGTTCAATTACATACAAAATTTGCAAGAAATGGAACGGATGAGAACCGCGCTACGGGAGGAGGAGCGTAAAAATCGCGAGTTCATCAGGGTGACTCAAGTACAATTCAAGACGCAGCTTTTGGAGAAGGAAGCGGAAATACGGGCGAATTTGCAACGGCAAGTGGATGACATTGTTGCCCAAGAAAAACAAAAGCGACGTGATGTACAGTATGAGCTCGAATCATGGCAAAAACACGCGGAAGCATTGCGCGCCAGGATGCTCGATATGAGAACACACTACAACAATTTGGTGTTACAGTACGAAGCGTTGAGGACCCGCAGAACTCTGAGAGATATTACCAACGCTCCCGATGATGACAATCAGGATGAAAATACTGGCGTTGTGTGGATGGATCTGGATGCCTTGATGATTGGAGCGGAGGAAGAAGAAGAACGCGATAAAAAGGAATGAAAAAATTTTTTTTTCACTTGTCCCATCTTTCTCCCTTTCCTCCAGTCGTGCGATCGCATGTACATTTGCAACCCACACTACAAAGGTACGCGCGGCATTTGGGGCAGTCGACCACGGATCCCCACGATCGCACGGCTCGGCATACCTTGCACATGGGTCGTTCCTCTCCGCCAACGGTTCGCGTGGACATTTTGTTTGTGTGTTATACCCCTTTTTCTTTCCTTTTTTTTATTGCGCTCGCTCACTCATTCATACAACATTGGCATGAATACTGACACGATACTGTGATCGCCAATCTGTCAAACGTTCCTCAACGTAGGACACCGATGTGATGGTGCGATTCTGTTGAATGTCGCGCATAATTGCCTGCACAATTTGTGGGTTTTGTAGCTGACGATCGTTCATGTACACGCATACGGGTGCTTGTTTGACAGTGATGGGACGCTTCATGGACTTGGCAAAGGCGACGATTGAATCCAGATGGGCATTGCGTCCTGATCCTCCAACCGTGGATTCGGTGGTAGTGATGACGAGATCGCGAGGCGGAACTCTCATGGCGGTTCGTTTGCGCATCCACGCCATGCAGTCGGCGGAAAACGCAGGGTGAAACATGATGGAAATATTGTCCGACTTGGTGACCAAATCTTCAAACGTGATCCCGCGCTGAAATTGCCCTGGATGATGACTGGCGGATCCACTGTATCCCATCCACATGCCCCCCACGTTGATCCCGTGATGCAGGAATTCACTGCTGAACCCAAGCATGGAGCCACAGAAGAACGTCGATGCAGCACCCACGGGATGCACAATGGGTTTCTTGCAAAATTCCAGCGATGGCATCCCCTTGTACACAGCCACGCGTTCGTGCTCCAATGTGTCGTGATCAACGCCTAGCGTTTGGAACATTCCCGTCCCCTCCAGAATGAGCACGGGCAACTCTCGGCCCCAGTCTTTGAGTCCCTTTCCAATGGGAACGCGCTTGGCCGTCTGCATGCACTCCTTGATGATGGCCACCGTGTGTGGATCGTGTCGAATACGCCCCGACTTGATGGCTTGGTCCATGTCTCGGTTGCATTTTTCCACACACTGGCTTACAAACAACTTGGGCAACAAATTGCACTTGATGTGGGCGCCCATCTTGCCGCTCTTGTCTCCCACAGCAGCCGCCGTCACACTGTCCAGCGTCATGGCCGCCATATACTGGGTGGCGATTTCCTGCAAACGCATCAACTGCTTGTTGCCATTCATATCTGCGCGTTGAAAATCTCGAAAGGATGAGAACGTCATTCCAATGCCCAGTCCCAGATCCTCACAATCCCCTGACGTGTCTCGCAGCGCGTCTCCAAACCGTTCCGCAGCAGCCACCTGGGCCATGTCGTAGCCATTATCAATGTGTTGCGAAATGAATCCTTGCAATCCCTTGATGGGCTTGCGGTTGCCATCGGTGATGTCCGATATGTAATCCATCGACTGGATCACTAGGCACATCATGTCGGCCAGTACGCGGGCTTGCTGTGTCAGCGGCATGTGGTCGAGATCGTGGGGCGTCAGACTGTCCCGGGCCATCACCGTCTTGAGGTTGTTCTCCCAAAACGCAAGATTCGACCGCGGCGTTTTGTACAGGAAATACGCCGCCGCGGGCAACGGGGCCTTACGCAACATCCCGACATCCCCGAAATAGATGGGAATGCGGACGTTTGCCGTTTGAGGGAACGTGTTGGGGAATGCCATCTCCGCGACCATTACATTTTGAATGTAGTTGACCATCTCCTGTTCAATGGGAAGCACGTCCGGGATGGGAGATTGAGCAGGGTTTCCAATGGGAGCCCATGGGATGCGTGCCCCGACTTGTGCCATTTCTCTGCCGGCACGCACACGCAAGCATCCCTTTTCTAGGTTGTTGGCCGTCTTTTGTGTCAACTTGACATCCGCGTTGAATCCGCCAGGTGAACACACTTCGGACAGAGACACCATGCCAAATGCAGCGTTCACATCGCACATCACCTTGGATTGATTGGGTCGTTCCGCAAGTAAATAGAAACACAACTGCGTATCCACAGGAACTGCCTGCACACGTTCAGGCAACCATGCTTGAACTGTGACGGAAATTTGTCGTCCGGCATCGTCTTCAGGCAGTGGCACTTCGACGCCCACATTGTCCAGTGGATCCGAAAGATAGCAGAACACACGTGGGTTGCGTTCCACTTGCGACAGTTCGTCGCCAAACTGAAGCGTGAACGTCACGTCAATGGGTGTTCCTTTTCGCTGCATATTTGGTGGATGGTTTTCTCTTTCTATGGACGGGGATTTGTTTATACACTCGAATCGGTTACATTTTATTGTCGCAGAAAATTCATCTTCCTTTTTTTGCCTCAATCTTCCTGCGCCACCATCGGTTCAGATTTTGGGTTCCCTCCGGCGGCACCACCACCACCGCCGCTCACGATTGCTTTGAGGAGTTCTTCAATGCCCACCCATCTTTTTGTAAGTTCTTCTGGGCTCATTTTTTTGATTGTGGCATCGCGTCTCAAATCTGACATCGCGAGTCGTGCCGCATTCACCTCATCCCGGACATTTGTTAGATTTGCGCGAGCTTGATTGAGATCTTGTTGCAACCTTCGTTTGTCAGTGTCGTCCTTGAACACAATGGGCTCAGGAGCGGGTGCATACACAACACGCTCAACCACCTGCCCCTGTTCAATCTGGCTCAGGCGATCCCTGGTGATGCCATAGTGTCGGGCAATCATTTGCTTCTCAATTTCTCGGTCTCCTTCGGCACCGATGCTCGCTTCCATCGCCTCGTTGTCGAGGTCCTCGCGGAATCGTTTCAAACCAAAGCGTCGCCTCAGACCGTCGCGATCGGTCACCTGCATCTCGGTGAATGACGACAAGCTGCTCAGGTTCTCCATGGCGATTTTCTGTTGGGAAACTTTCCCCTCAATTCGTGCTGTAATACCGACGCGTCACCAAATGAAAAAATCCAAAAAAAAAAATTTTTTTTAATTTACCACCTGCTGCGGTCGCAACTTGAGCTTTCCCATGAGCATCGTTTTCATGCTGGCATGATGCCTCTCCTGTTTCTCAAAACTGTACACGATCGCAGCAACCGTGTTCGCGTCACAAAAATCCTTCAATGATTTTACATGCTCCCCATGCTCACGTTCGTCCATCTTCGACACCGCCGTCCACATGTGCATTGCAACACGCAACTCCGCGCTCGCAATATCCTCGGCATCAGGATATCCCTTATCCATCAGGTCTCCGTTGGAAAATGCCGACAACTCACACTCCTTCGCCAATCTCCTTATGACAGCCATCACCGCCTTCCCATTGACCACTCCTTCTGCGTTCACACGCGGCCTCAACAACGTACTCCAAAACAACGGATCTTGTCGAACCGATCGCCAATTAATGTAACCACTCATCTTTTTTTTTCTCCCCTTCTCTCGCAAGAAAAATTTTTAAAACACCTTGTGTGTCCAAAATCGCCAAACACATTTCAAAAAAAAATGAGTCCGCCAAAGTTGCCAACCAACGTGTTGTTTACTGCTGTTCTCGGGGACGCTGCGGTGGTACTTTGCATCCCCGTAATCTGGGGTCTGTTGCACTGGCTGACGTGGCGGATGCGCCTGTCTGCGACGAGGGATCGCGTGCTGCACGATCGTTTCATGTGGATGGTGTTATCGCTGTCCATGGTCGCGGGGTGGGGTGTCGTGTTCTGGAGAGAGTTGCCGTTGTTCACGCCAGGGGAACAAATTCTGGCAACGGTGGTGCACCCCGTGAGAGCCGCCATGTTTCAGCGCGCAGTGGTGGCGTTCTTTGTGGTGACGTTGGGCTTGTTTCCGTATTACATGATCAGCGGTTGGTGGAAGAGCGTGGACTATCCGTATCGAGTGGCATTTTCCGCCAAGAAAGCTGTCATCCCTGCCGTCGCTGCATACGTGCTCCTGTATCATGGTCCTGGGATGCAGCCGGGAATTTACATCCGATTGATGATATTCATCCTGCGCTATATGGTTCTGGACGCTGCGACGGACGCCGTGAGTGTCGTGGAGCAGGCCATTGGTCAACAACGAAGTGATTATGGCTGGCGACTGTGGTTTCGCATCGTTCTTCGAACGGGAGTGCTGGTCCCCGTGTTGGGCGTGTTCTTTGCGTTTGACAACATTGAGCTGTATCGGCCCATGTTTGGAAACATGTATCTGGCAACCACGTGCTGTTGGATTGCGTATTGTGTTCAATGTGTACCCTATCTGAATCCAGCGTGGTTCTGGGTGGACGCGTTATACAAGGTGATGATGTCAGAGTAAAAAAAAGTTCATTTCGTCGACGACACGTAGAAGTTCGTCATGGTCCGCAACACTAGCAAGTCTTCCGGACTCCATTGTGTGTAACATCGTGGCGTTTGGCATTTGACGCGCTTCAGCCTTCCATCGCTATCAAATGGGTTCAAATACGTCGTGCCGTCGTCCGAAAGCTCTCGAACCCATCGCGCCAGCTTGCATGACAGACACGTGGAAGCCTTTCTGCGTTCGCATTCGCACAACAGAATGGCCAAATCCGGGTGAGAATTGCTAATCTTTTGCCGACAATCCATGCACTTGGAATCGCCGGGGATCTCAATGATGCCTTCGTTCAGCACTTCCCGAGAACCAGGCACGGGACTTCGCAGAAATTCCCCCTTCATGTTGTTGGTGTCGACAATGCGCGTAAACACCCGCCATTCAAATCCAGATAAACATCGACATGCCGAATCCAACCACATACCCTCGGGAGAATCCTTGGGATAGCCCTTTTTCGACACCGACGTCGACGACGATTTCTTCTTTTCAGTGCTGACGGAAGATGCGGCTGCGGTGGTTGTGTCTTCTTCTTCGGGGGTTTTCTTTCTCTTCTTTGTTGTGCCCGACTTCTTCTTCTGTTTGGGGCCCTTCCAACGCCATTGCTGTTTATCACGCGGCATCGATTCAACAAACTTCCTGATGGCCGAGATTCTTGTATCGCGCTGAGCGGGAGTTTCCAACACTTCAAACGGAAACAACGCAGCTGATTCCGATGCCAGCGCTGGTGGACGTCGTTTGCGAGCATTTTTGGGGATGCTCGAGTCTGATTCCTTCTTCTTGTTGGGCGTCTTCTTTTTCTTCTTCTTCTTCTCAACAACGGGGAGTACGACGACGACGGGAGTGGGAATGGGCAAGTCTCTTACTACATCACATTCTTCCAGTGATGGCATCTCGGTGTGCGGGGTGACGATGACGTGATCATCAATGGCGCCGCCAACAAATTCCACAATGGAGCTTCCATCGGATGCCCGAAGGGTGCATGTGCGCGATATCAGCGCGAAATTGCTGTCGTCTCCCCCCTCCAGTGCTGTGTAGGACAGCGAGGAGGACGAGGATGCCGCTTCTTCTTCTTCTTCTTCGTCATTGTCCATGATTTGAACACGTTTGCTGCAAATGGGAGATGACGGCCGCAAATCCCGGAGGATCCGTTGTTGCATCTCGTTGGCCATGAGGGTCCTGCAGGCCTCGCGGGCGGCCTGGAAGCGATCGTAGTGGAAGCTCATGGCCGTCTTCCACGCGTCCATGGCATTCATGGATGACACCGTCGTACTCATTTTCACACGGCAATTTTTTGGCATTATGGATGACAAAAAATGGACATTGTTTTTAGTGTTGTCCATTTCTTTCAGTGTGGTATCATAGAGACTGCGCAGCAATGAGCACCATGCCCGACCAGGCCAAAGTAGCGCTAAGCAAAGTGTAAAGCGCTGTTAAAGAATCCCGTCGATCGATAGATGACAACACTTATTAAGAATGCCGTGAGCACGCCAATCAGTGCATAGCACCAAAAAAAAACACACGAACAATGCCTTTCCATTCCATTGCGTTTTTTTTATTTTTCAATCATCTGGACATTGTTATCATCTCCCACCACGGTCATATCTTCCGGTCGCTGATGATAACACGCGACAATGGCATTGTACAAAGCTTCTGTGTACAAATCCAAGTGTGCGCGTCGTCCCTCGTCTACGGTGTACTTGTCCTGCTTCTTTGCGTAAAAAAATATCCACAACAATCGTGCGGCATTGATCTGGGATGCCACCACTACTGCAATGGTCGACGTGAGTACGTCAAACGTCAGCAACATCAACAATGCGTACGACAAGCACGACACTGCGGCAGTGGCTGCAGTCAGTGCGCCCCCTGTGATATCGGTGTTCCATTTGGTGACCACGACCAAAACACACATGGACACGAGCCACACAATCTGTGTGATGCTCGCGATGAACCCGGATCGGGCGGTGATCACACAGCTTGCGCAAATGGCCACATACATCAACCCAAGCATTGGATACAAATATGTGAGCGTGGTCGTGTTGTACCACTGTGTTGCTCCGGGTCCTCCTCCAGTGGTGTCGCTACGTGCACCGTTCAGACGTTCTCCAATTTTTGCAACCAACAACACGTACAAAGCCAGTGTCACAAATCCCACAATCAACGTGACCGTAAGTGATGCAGCCCACATCGCAATACCAACGCTGTCCCCAATCATCAACACGATGATGGCGCACGACAACCAGCACACAAACCAATACACACTCTCCACCAGGAACACTTCTTGCAACATGCGCATGAACATGGGCACTCGAACCCCAGGCACCAACGTATCAGTTATCGTTGGATCCAGATATGGGGATCCATCCACATCATCGCCCGTATCCAGACTGATAAGAATTTTCTCGCCGCTGCGCAGATCCGTCTGCACGGCCACCACCGCCCCAGTGTTTGTTTGATATGCTTCCACAGAGTGAGTGGCCGTGCGGACCTCCGTTTCGTTGTTGTAATTGCGATCGTTGCGCGTTCCGATAAGGATGCCATCGTTCTCGTTCATTTCGTTCAAAACGAAACCTTTTTTTTGTCCAAAAAAAATATTTATTATTTTTTTCGTGCACAAACAAGGTGTTTTTGTTTTCGAACTAAATGAACATCAACGAGTACGACGATCTCTCTGCGTCGTGTGCGTTCATTCCCTGCGACGACGACTACGACACCAAAAACGATCGCGATCGCGACACCGAACAGGTGAACGAGCTGGCCGAGCAAGTGCAACAATCCATGAAGTTTGACGACGGAGACGGCGAAGCCAAGAAAGAAGAAGAAGAAGCGGAGAACACGGACGCGGCGCTGGCGTTTGATTTTGCCGATGTTGCTACGAAGTACGGGGAGAATCATCGAGGGCTGCTTGCAAAGCGCGATCTCGTCGTGGGCGATATCATTTTGAAAGAGCATGCCATGGTATATGTGAGCGACATTGTGTACCAACATGGGGACGATGAGGAGGAGGGGGAGAAAAGCAAGCCCGAGGAGGACCCGTACTTCATGATACGACAACAAGGAGAAACCACTGTGCGAGTGGATGTGATTCCCGAAGACCTTGTCGGTGTGCCTGGTGGATGGCTGGTTGCGCTTGCGGCATTGCTCATTGCACAGCGAGAAGATGTCGCTGACTTGGCCATTGCAGAGGGACCCCTAGCATTGTTTGGCAGGCACATTGCGCACAAGAACATGTCGCCCGAAGAGGCGTACAAGCATGCGCTTCGACACTACGCACAAGCATGGGGAGCCGAGAAGCTTGCACGTTGGCCACAACAAGAGTTCTCCAAGCTTTACTGTGTCATGCAGATCAACGCATCGCTCCTGTATCTGCCTATGACACACAATGTGTATGCCGCTGCGCTGTTCACGGCAGGCGCGTTCCTCAATCACTCGTGTATGCCAAATGCCATTCAATTCTTGTTTCCGGGCGGAAAGTCAGTGTTGCAAGCAACCAAGCCCATCAAGGCGGGCGAGGAGATCACCATTGCGTACAAGGAGATTGCCGTGGATGTGATCAGCACCGATATGCTCCGTTATTTGCACACGGAGATGGGCCTGGATCAGGATCGCGGATGTTGTTGCGATTTGTGCGATGATGTTGCTTCTTCACTGATGGAACCAGGTGAAGAGGGACCCAGGAACACAGAGCGAATCGTGGACTTTGACGTGCGCACGCTGTGGAACGACAAGACCAACGCGGCCATTTGCGCCGATGATCAGTTTGCATCGTACGTTCTGAACATTGTGAAGAACCCCGATGACAAGGTGGCGGCGGCATCGTTTTTCGCGCTCCGCACAGAATTCTTGCGCTACTTTGTGGCGAAGTTGGAGGGTGGCGAGCAACACAATCCAGCATACAAGCACGACCTGGCACTTGTGTTGGGTGAGTTGTACTGCAACATTACGATCCATGTGTCCGGTCAGACCGCGGAGGATTACAGATTTTGGCCCGGTATTTATTTGAATGCTGTGGTGGGGAGCCAAGTGCCCATGTTCCACGCGATCAACACGGGCTACTTTGCGCGTGCATATGGGATGGTCTGTTCAATGATGTGGCGCCTTTCGGCTGTCAACCACAACAAGGATGAAGCGTGTTTGGCGCTTGTGCACGGACAAGCTTTTCGAATGCCGAGCCCCGAGGCCGCTATTGAAGCAGAGGACATGCCCCAATTCGTCGATGCATGGGTACACATCAAGATACACAATGCCAACATTTTTGGACACGTGGAAGCGTTGGCATGGTTTCGTCGTGTGTACCGCGACGTGGACGCATTGTGCGAACAGTACCATACGATCTTGTGGAAGACGGAGACGTTTGCACGCTTGCCACCCGAGGAACAGCAGCGTTACATTCAAAAGCAGCAGGAACTCGCCAAACTTAACGGGGCTCCTCCTGCTCATCCGACAAACAATGGTGACGAGAATAAATAAGAAATAAATTTTTTGCAAACGATGCAGAAGCACCTGCACGAGGAAGAGAACGAGGATGAAATATCGTCCTTTAACTTGGAGCTTGATGCGGACTCTGCACCCAATGTCACTCGGGAACCCAACGCGCTGGAACGACTCCTCATGTCATTTCGTCATTTGTTTTTAGCTCCCATCCGCACACCCATCATTTCGTTGTACGTGATTGCGTTCCTGGACTCGTTTGCGTACTATGCGTTCACATACTCGCTGGTGCAGCATCTGGGACTGGAACTGGGTCTCTCAGATCAAATGTCATACTGGTTCTACGGTATCTTTGGGATCAGCATCTCTCTGTCATCACTGGTGTTTGGGTTCTTCATCGATACACTGGGTCCCCGGGCATCCATATGTATCAGCGCTACGGTGTCGTTTGTTGCGCGCATGGCCTTGGCGTATGCCGTGTTGTTCAACGCTGTATGGTTGACGGGCATCATCTTGTTTGGGCTGGTGGCACCATCCATTGCACTGATATCCCCGCCCGTGCCCATTGCACTGAAGCGCTACACCAACGCACGCAGCCGAGACATTGGCATGTCGCTGTATTATGGCATCATGAATGCGGCGGCGTTTGCCGTGACACCACTTGTGGATATGTGGCGCATCTCGGGCCGAGACAGCACCCTGTGGTTGCCTCCGTATGCACTGGTCATTGCATTGACAAGCTTACTGCAAATTCCCATTGTGTTATTGGCGTTGTTCGGCTTGAAAAATGTCAAAATGACCGAACAGGACACCGTGGAACACTTTGTCAAGCAAGACTCAACACCAGGAGGACGAGGGTTTAAAGGACAACTGCACGCTATGTTCGCAAACCGAGTGTTCTGGAAGGCGTTTGTGCTGCTTGCGTGCCTGGTGGGCGCCAAGAGCACGTTCCGCTACATGGACGCGCTGTATCTGACGTACGTGGTGCGTTCGTTCCCTGATGGACGCACGCAACACTATCTGACGTTGCTTGCCATCAACCCCTTGATGGTCATTGTGTTTACAGTGACAGGATTGAACGTGTTGGTTACGTCGCGTTTCAATCCAATCGCCGCAATCACCATTGGAGTCGGGATAGGAGGAGCGGCTCCGTTTTTCATGGCATTTGGGCCATTCTTGTGGACATTGGTCGCGTACATCGTGGTGACAACGGTGGGCGAGATCCTATGGGCACCCGTGGTTATGACGTACCTCGCCAACGTAGCTACTGAAGGAAGCGAGGGTGCCTGGATGGCATTGGCCGGCTTGCCCATGTTCTTGTCTAAATTGATGACAGGCGGGCTCACAGGGACACTGACATCCGCGTATTGTCCTGATCCCGCATTGCTCTGTCCGGCTCACGACACGGAGGGGGATTTCAAGCCTCGGAATTGTTGGAAAGATCCAGTGGAGTGCGGCGTTTCACAATATTATTTTGGTACTGGTGGAGTAGAACGAGGACGATTTAATCCTTCATCCGATTGCCGTTATGTGAACGGGACTCTGGTGGATACTCCCGCTCCTTCCGCACCCGTTTTGTGGGGAGACCCGAGTCAGTGTTATTCGCTGGCTCTGTGGGGCATTATTGGCGCAACCACCATTACATCATTTGTGGCATTGTGCGCACTGTATTGTTGGTTGAAAGCTCCCGTAGTCAGCAAGTATGAAGAGGTCCACGACGTGGAGGAGGAGGAGGAAAGCAAGAGCAATGTTTCCAGCGTACGTATAAATGACAGTGATGCCGAAGAATTGGGAGAATTGTGAATGAAAATAAAAACGGGTGAGTTTTTGTGTGTGTGTGTCCAAGGCAAAAAAAACTCGTACACCAAATGGCAGCGCGTGTCGCAAAGCGGGCCGCAGGAACAGGAGGAGGAGGAGGGGGCAAGGGACGAAAGCCATGGGAAAAGGAGGAGGACGGCGATGTTGATGCCGAACCTACAGCAACAAGTCGAAAACGACAAACACCTGCGAAAACTGCACAGGATAAGCGCAAGTTTGATACCAATGTGAGTCAGTACAAGCGACAAGCTGGCCAAATTGTCAAGGAACACAAGCGCCGACATCCCCTGCCACCAGTCGATCCCAAGCAAAAGAAAGCACCGCCGTTCCAGAGAACGCGCCGACCGCCATCGCCCGAGGAGGAAGAAGATGAAGAACAGGAAATCGAGGACGAGGAGGAAGAGGAGATGGAAGAAGAGGGAGAAATCGATTCCATCGATGAGATCCTGGATGTTGCAAATTTTCATCGACTGGACGACGACGATGCCCCTCCTGCTCAGAACAAGAAGACGACCATGGAGGAATTCATGAACATGGACCCGCTGGAACAGCAGAAACGTCTGGTTCAGGAGCGTGTCGGGAAAGACGCCGAGCGATTGGCATTGTTGCAAAAGGATGCCGCGTTTCAAGGTAGCGCAGCGCTCTACAAGACTGTCGGAGAGCGATTCTGGGAAGACAAGGATGAAAAAGAGGAGGAGGAGGAGGAGGGAATTCCGCTGGACGAAGGAGAAGAACATCAAGAGGACGAAGAGCCGGCGTATGACAATGACCGAGGACGAGGATTGAGTCGCATGTCAACCCGAACATTCATTGAATTGGCCCAAGACAAACTCGCCGCGGAACCCCAGAACGACGCTCTCCGCAGCGTGATTGATCATGCGCAACGCGGTCGCTACAAACCCGGTCGCACCGACGGATGGGGTCCCAGTTGTATCATTCCTCACTTGCATCATGCTGGACAATTCGAGCTGGCCAAGGACGTTCAAAGCAATTTGTTTGACTTTTCCAAATGAAATTCCTTCCATTATTTCAGTCCACACATCATTTGTTTCTTTGTTGTTGAGCATGGAGACGTTCCAATGCAAGGTGTGCAACGTTAGCCACGATGACATGCAGCAGTGTTCCGCTTGCAAATCGGTGGTATATTGTGGAAAACAATGCCAACTCGTGGATTGGCCTGTGCACATTGGCCAATGTTTGGTGTCAAGTGAAGTGGGCACAGTGGTAGTTACAAAGGATGGTTTTGTAATGTTGCGCATGTTTGAAATGAGTCCACATCTGCTGCACCAGACAGCACTCGAGTATGTGAAAAAAGCTCGGCCCACGTGGAATGTAAATCAGCCTTATCGATGGGCGCCGGACTCTGGTCCCCACGTGTCCCTTGACAAATCCATGGCTGTGTACAAAGGACAAAAGTTTGCGGTTCGCGTGGATTGGAGCCCACAATCTTACGTGGATTACAGTCGTTGGGTGGTGTTGAACGTTGTCCTGCCGGCCGGTTTGAAATGTGCTCCAGGTGGAGGATGTCACATTTCCATTGGACAACAACGTCCTCCATTTTGAAAGGAGAGTTTTTTTTCATTTCAATAAACATCATCTTCGTACGCGCCCCATCTTGTAATTGATGCGGGATCGTTGGCGGGATCGTCGGAGAACGCGCTTGTCAACGATGACCAGAAACCTGCGGGTGTGATGGGCGGAGCGGAATATACAGGGGCTTCTTCGGTGATGCCTGCGTCCTCGTCATCTTCCCCGTATTCTTCGGCCCATGCACCAATGTCGTCACGTACGGATGCAGGGGGACCTTGATAAGATCCGCGATGCCAAGGTTTGGCAATGGCTTCTCTCAGGGCGGGCGTCACTTTTTTCCCCGCCAACACGAGCGAGAAGATCTCCGCCAGAATTCCCCAGCGATGGAACAATTGCATCACCTCGTCGATTCCATGCTTTCCCACGTTCTTGTATCCGGGAAGCGGACACTTGCTGCATCCCGACGACACGGTGATGGACAGACCACATTGCGGCATCTCTTGTTCCGTTCCTTCTCCGTCGCATACAATGGTCGGAACCAGCAAACCAATGTCCTTAAGCACGCTCAGCGGGACCATCTTCTCGAACTTCTCCTGGCCAATGTGCGCCACAGCCAACTGATCCGTTGACAGGGTTTGAGCAAGCGCAGACCGCCCCATGTCTGCCAAATGTTGGTCCTCGCGCACGAACTTCTTTACGTATCCCTCCTTTCCCAGACGCAATAACATGGACACGTACATCTTGGCCACTGGCCCGAGCAAACGCTTGTTCACCTCTGCCTCGTTCCAGTCGGCGACGGGAGACACATCCTTGCCTTGCTCCCTGGCTCCGTATACAACATATCGTTGCTTGAGCTCTATGTTTTGCAGCGTATCCGCGGCTGCTGCCATCTCACGCGCCTGTTTCTCGTCCGCGGGTGTGACGGGGTTGAAGATTTGCGACTTTTGAGGTGCCTCAATCAACATTTGTTCCAATCGTGCTCGGTCCTGGGGCAGCAACTCTTCCCATAGTGTTGGCGCGGGATCGAACAGTTCCTTCCCGATTTTGCGGAACTCTCGTCCTGCCTCATTGCCCTTCTCCACGTAATTCAGTATGGATTGCAACGTGACAACCACTGGATGATCGGCGCCGTCCTGCTCCTTGTCGACGGCTCTGTGCACAGCCACCACTTGTCCGAATTCTTCAAAAAATTGCTTGAAAATGCCCACTCCCGTGACTGTCGACATGTTGGTGACCTTTCTGCTGGAATTCTTCACGTCCTCAGCGGTCATCACGTTCAACAACAAGCGAATGAAATTGCTCAACATGATCCCGGCAATTTCCACGCACTTTCGCAGTTCGTTCTTCTTGGAGTTCGCGGGCAACTTGATAATTCCTGGACCTTGGTGCGTGTTGCTCCATCCTGAAACCATTTGCAATTTTTGATTGTAATTGGTCACCACTCCACATAGCGTGTCCGGACGGTACTCCATCCCAGATACCTGGATGTACGACTGCAAGATGCTCGCCGGACGCGCCAAGAAGTGCAGGCGCAAATCCCCAGGGATCATGGCATTCTGATACAGCACGTTCTCATCATTGGTCAGGATGTGGTTAAGCACGCGCAAACAATTCTCGTTGAAATCCATGCAGTTGAAGCTCCCGTCATCGTTCCAGACACGAAATGTTGCTCCTCCGACGTCACCTCGCACGAGACCCACGGCATCCGGCTTAGAAATGGAGCGCAACATGTCTCGAAAATACAACAAAGCGGAAATCTGCTCATCGCTCAAGTTGCCATATTTGTTGCGGTCTCCTTTGGGCAATTTGCCTGGAAGGAAGGTCGCAGGTTCCAACGCACGCAAAGGATCTAGTTTGGCGATTCGCGTCGGAGACGGCACAGGGACAACCTCTTCCTTCTTCACGACTGTCTTCTTCTGCAGTCCAGCCGGTTTCTTCTTCTTCTTCTTCTCCTCTTCCTCTTCCTTCTTCTTCTTCCTCGCCTCTGCATCCTCGGCTTGTTTCTGTCGTCTCAGGCGTTCCCGCTCTTCTTCTTCTTTTCGTCGTTCTTCGGCCCTCCTGGTTTCTTCCACGCGTCTCTGTTCGCGCTCTTGCTCAACTCGCAATCGTTCTGCTTCTTGGAGTTTTCTTTGCTCTTCGGCCCTCCTTGTTTCTTCCACGCGTCGTTGTTCGCGCTCTTGCTCAACTCGCAATCGCTCTGCTTCTTGGAGTTTTCGTTGCTCTTCCACCCTCCTTGTTTCCTCCACGCGTCGTTGTTCTTCCACTTCTTCCGCCCTCAATCTCGCTGCCTCACGTTCTTCCTCTCTCTTTTTCTCGACTTCCAGTCTCCGTTGTCTCTCAACTTCTTCTGCCTTTAGCCTTGCGGCTTCCTCTTCCTTTCTCTTTTCCTCGGCTTGCAATTTCTTTAGCTTTGCTGCTTCCTCTTGCTTCTTCATTTCCGCGACTTCCAGTTTCCATTTTTTCTTAACTTCTTCTAGCTTTGCTGCTTCCTCTTCCTCTCTCTTTTTCTCGACTTCCAGTCTCCGTTGTCTCTCAACTTCTTCTG
>ERZ1066135.83-NODE-83-length-94904-cov-17.270145_pt1 | contig 94904 bp, 102 predicted proteins | sample MGYA00382782_ERZ1066135 | MGnify/ENA primary metagenome ERZ1066135 (study PRJEB33369, sample SAMEA5778365) | biofilm metagenome | biome: Industrial cooling water; feature: Water cooling tower basin; material: Biofilm | place: United Arab Emirates | collected... | reverse complement strand
ACTCTACAATTCGTTTATATCATTTGTAGCTCCTCCTTCAAGAATTGGTATAACTCCACCCTATCAAACACGATCGAGGAGTTCCTCAATCAATTGATAGAAGCTTAACGTCACCAATCTAGAGGTTGGGTTCTTTTAGATCTCAAAGTTAAAACCCTGCTGTTTTAAGGTTTGATATTTCTGCGGATCAAACTGATACAGTCGGGCGGCTCGATGGGCAACGTCCTGTTGCAGTTCTCCCAGATCAATCAACAAATTCATACTGAGAATTTTCTTACGAAAATTGCGCTTATCCAGGGGTTGCGCCAGGATTTTCTCGTAAAGCTTTTGCAGTTGGGATAGGGTAAATTTTGTTGGCAGCAATTCAAAGCCGATCGGTTCATAGCGGACTTTGCCCTGTAATCGCTTCAAAGCAGTGTGAATAATCCGATCGTGGTCAAAGGCAAGGGCTGGTAATTCTGCCACTGGGAACCACTGGGCAGCACGGGCATCGGTCGCAGCCTGGATAGCATGTTCCTGCAAATTGACCAGGGCGTAATAGGCTACAGTAACGACGCGATCGCGGGGGTCTCGACCCGGTTCGCCAAAGGTATAAAGTTGTTCTAGGAATAATTTATTCAGTCCCGTTTCTTCCTCTAATTCCCGCCGGGCCGCCGTTTCTAAGGACTCCTCCATCTGGACAAATCCCCCCGGCAAAGCCCATTCTCCCGCAAAGGGGGGCTGATCCCGCTGGATCAGAAGAATTTTCAGATCGGTATCATCCAGACCAAACACGACACAGTCAGTGGTCAGGGCGGGGCGGGGATATTTGTAGCTGTAGGCCATGGGCAGCGATCGCAGCAGTTACCATCGGGGTGCTCTCCTGACTTTAGCTTAGTGTAGCCAAAACACCCAGCCTATGCTGCTTGAAGGCAAACAATTAGGCGGGCAATCCACGAATAAACTCTCTAAGTACATCGGTTTGAGTCCTACCAGTTTTTTTGCAGTATCTATCCAGTGTTTCCTTTTCTTCTTTAGGTAGTCGAATTTGAATGGTTTCCTTGCTAGACATACATTGCAGTGTAATGATTTATGCACCACAATAATAGCATGAAGACCCTGAAGTTCAAGCTGTACAACCATAAGCGGAATCGATACCTCAAGCGGTCAATTAACGCCGCCGGAGTGATCTATAACCACTGCATTGCCCTGCATCGTCGGTACTACCGGAGGTAGGGGAAGCACTTGAACTGTGCCAAACTTCAGGCTCATATCGCCAAACTGCGAAAGCGTAATCCGTTTTGGCAATCAGTTGGTTCTCAAGCCGTGCAGGACATCTGCCAGCGCATTGAGAAGGCGTATCAACTGTTTTTCAAGCATCACAAGAAGGGGGTCAAACCACCGGGATTCAAGAAGGTCAAGAAATACAAGTCGTTCACCCTGAAACAGGCGGGATACAAGTTCTTGGGCGGAAACCGAGTTCAGATTGGCAAGCGAGTTTTTCAATACTGGAACAGCAGGGAAATTGAGGGAGCGGTCAAGACCTTAACGATTAAACGCACCCCGTTAAGGGAGTTGCTGATGATCGTTGTAGTTGATGACGGAACAGAACCAGAAATCAAGTTCACGACTGGTGAAATAGCGGGATTTGATTTTGGTCTGAAGGTGTTTCTCACCTGCTCTGATGGAACCCAGATCGAATCGCCCCAATTCTTCAAGCAAGGTTTAACCGCTATCTAAAAAGCCAGTAAGCAGTTATCCCGCAAACAAAAGGGATCGAAACCCAGGGAGCAAGCCCGCAAGCATCTCTGTCGCCAGTACGAGAAAATCACCCATCAGCGGCGGGATTGGTTCTGGAAGCTTGCTCAGAAGCTCACAGATAAGTTTGAAGTACTGTGCTTTGAGACGTTGAACCTGAAAGGGATGCAGCGACTCTGGGGGCGCAAGGTATCAGATCTGGCCTTTGGTGAGTTTCTGCAAATTCTTGAATGGGTCGCACGAAAGAAACAGGCCCAGCAGGCAGAAAATCAGGCAGAGTTGGTGCGCCAGGTTTTGAGACTTTAGCCGCCAACGAGTTAAATGTGAGCACGCCCACGCAGGCATCAAGCGCTATCAATCGGTTGCAGCTGTTTACAGAAATCGTGTGCCTGATTTTGATGACCGTTTAATGTTGAATGCAACAGGATTATGGAACTTCTATTTAGATGCGGCATGAATTTGGAGAGAATCGGGAAAGCCTGCCTTTATGCCAATATTATTTCCCAACAACTCTACTCTACACCCACATCCTCTAGGCAGCGGTGCCATGCCCGCCTGTTGAAATCGTGATCCCGTAGCGGCCAGCCCTTGGGGGCTGTGAAGACCAGATCATCGGCGTTGGTTTGCTGTCCCTTTTTATTGTTAAGCATTGCCTCCAGAGTGCTGGACATGGGTACATACCGGCCCTGACAGGTCTTGGTTGGTTTACGCTTGCGGACGTGGGACTTGCCCTCATGCCGCCCTAGGGATTCAAACACAGCCAAGCGCTGCCCCTTGAAGTCCACATCTCTCCACCGCAGTCCAATCAGCTCACTTGGCCTACAACCCGTCTCAAACATAGCGACCACGAAGTCATAGTAGTGACGGTAGTACCTGGAACGCTTAAAGGCAGCTAGAATCTTTTGGACTTCATCGGTACTGAAGGGTCGGATGGGTTTCTCTGGTACCCGGATCTTGATGTCCATAAACCAATCTCGTTTGACGACCTTCAGCACATCCAGGTAGCAATCGATGCTACTGGGGGACAGACCCCGTTCCTGCTCCATCCAGCGAAGGAAAGACCTTGCCTCCTTCTGATTACGGACAGGGCCGAACACCCGTAGAATGCCCAACAGTCCCTCGTCTACAGCCGTCCGGTTCCGCTCAATGCGTTGGATAAGAAGCTTTTCCAGGGAGACCGACGCAGTTTGGGCCCGTTTGGTTGAGCCTGCAGGAGAAGTGGCGGCAGGTTGTGGCTGTGATACAGCAGCCGTGGCAGTTGGATCGGCCTGGACTACAGGAGCCTCTCCCTTCAGCCAGGACTGATAGCGGTGCAGGCTATCGTCGAAGACTCCGGCCAGGCAATCCTGGTAGATCATCGTTCCGCATAAGTCCAGGCGGGCTCGGTCTTTAGGGTTATCGTATCGTCCCCAGTACAGCCCGTAACGCTTTCCCTCATACGTCCACCGCAGGCGGCAGCGTCCCCGGTCTTCCTCTTGGGTAGGAGGACGGAGTTTTCTCTGCTTTGACTTTTCGACCACTTTCGACCACTTTCATTATTCGTTTTACTAAGTGGTAAAACTGCCGTGGTGGTCGAAACGCTTGCCCCGTTTGGATTGCGGGATGTAGCGCAGCTTGGTAGCGCACTTTGTTCGGGACGAAGGGGTCGCAGGTTCAAATCCTGTCATCCCGATTGCTTAGGGAACCGATAACTAGTAGCTCTTGTAGGATTTTTAGAGATCTCCTCAGAGCTATTTGTTGTCAATAAGCTGTCAGCTGACAGCTGTTAAGCAGTTGAAAGCGGGCAAATGCATCCAGGAGTTATGCTTTAACTGCTTCTCTCATGTGAGACGATCGCTGCAAACCACTATTGTCTCAAAGGAAAGTACATTTGCTATTAGAACCTGATCATGGCAGCCTCAATGGTCTTTACATTGCCTGCTTTAGCGATTTATGCCTATTTCAACCGCAAGGAGTAACATTTACCGGCGGGAAAGGTTAGTGCCCCTAGGATAGAGTTGTTGCCATTTTTTGCTGTTCGACCAATTTCTTTGCGGCGGTTAATAGATGGATGGGATTGAGGGGCTTATGGAGGCAGGCATCTACCGCTTTTCTGATGTCATCATCATCTACTGATGTTGGATGTGTAGTAAAAAGAATAATCGGGAATAGTTCACGGTAGCAAACCAGATCTAGAAAATCACCATCTTTCAGAAATAATTCGGTGATCAGCACATCTGGCTGGTTTTTTAAGATCTCAGCGCTTGCTTGAGCAATTGTGTTCACTGCCCTGGTCTGGACACCGTAATCTCCCAGATCTAAAGCTAAAAGTGCTCCTACCAAGGGGCATCGGTCCACAATCATAACATGCATGGCAAATCCCCCATCCTCGCGGCTTCAGCTTAGAATGCCACGGAATTTGCTGGCTATAAGAGGGCCACACTAGATTTCTGCAGATTTCTTTAATATTTCTTGATTTTCTACCAGATTAAATGTGTAGCTCGGTAATATTTTTGCTGTTTCTGCTTTGTTTGAATTAAAAAGTGTATGAAAATGAAATCTTTTATGTTTCTGGGGGCAGCAGGAGGTTGGGCTAAGCCAGTCGCACAACCGATCGGGGAGAATGGGGGGCAAATGTCGATCGCAAAGGATAGTCATGATCCACAGGCTTGAAGCTTTAGCTGAACTCCTGCAGGGAACCCCTCTGGCAGGGCGAACCATAATTTCATTGCCAGTTCGAGAGACAGAGGCTGCCGCTCTGGCGATCGAAATTACTTTTGAGCAAATCCTGCCGGGCTGGCAACTGCTGCGGCACCTGGTTGATCAAACTGGCCGGTGGCCGGTGGTGATTACGTGCTGGTCAAGACAACCGGGGGCGACCTGGACGGAAAATCTTCAGGATCAGGATCTCTTCTCTCCTTTCTTCTTTGCAGAGGAGTATCCAGACACCTCCCCCAGTGCCATTATCCAGCGGGCTGCATCCGTTGATCTGGCTAGTTTTCTGCAGGCCCAGGCTGAGATTTATAATCGCCTGGATATGGCTGAGATTGCTGCTGAGATTGAACAAACTAGAACTCAGTTTGGCCTTGCCCCTGCGGTTGATGCGATTGAACCTTTTGGCGAGGAGATGACAGAAATAGATTTGCAGCGCTGGTTGTTTAACTGGGAAGTGAACCAGCTAGAGCCTGAGCAGAGCTGTGCAGCCCCAGATCGACGCTATCTTGAATGGTTTGAACCACGGGATCAACCCCTGGCCCTGATTTTGCTACCCACCCCTCACAGTTGGGAAACCCTGGCCTATATCAATTGGTTTGGGGGGCGATCGGCGCAGGCCATTGCTTTGCTGAAAAAGTGGCATCACCAGTATGAAGCCGAATTAGTGTGTCATTACGGCACAATGTTACAGTTGCTGGTGCATCAAAAGCCTCAGTCCCCCGCTGCTGCCTTTGAACTGGCCTGGGAACAGATGGCCGTAGCCCAATGTACAACCCTGCTACCGGGAATTTCCCTCAGAGATCATGCTCGGACACTGCTCCATTGCGATCGCTGGTTTTTACACGAACGCCCCTGAGATGCTGGGAATTGAGATGAGATGACTAGGAGTGACCCACGGGAGCATCTGAGTCCAGATTGCCAGCAATGCGTTGTCTCCAGGCTTGATAGCGGGCAGTCAGTTCCTGGCGATTAGCCGCAAAGAGGAGATAACGGCGGACAAACCAGAGGGTGTACCCCAACCCGATCAACTTCAAACTGGCCGATAGCAAAGGAATGAAGTTAATTGCATTCAGCAGGGACGAAATCAAGATCAGCGTCAGCAGAACCGACACCAGAATCACCAGAATCCGGGCTACCGGGCCACTATAGCTATTGATCCAGTCCTGGAGCTGGTCGAGATTGAGATCTATATTTTGCAGAGTAGAGGAAATCTGAGGACGGCTGGCGGGAGCGATCGCGGTGGGATCAGACCCGACTGTTGGGGTAGGGGAGGGCAGGTCTGCGGTCACGGTCGGTTCCTGCTCAGCCAAAGTATCGATCGAACCTTCCACAGGGTAAAAGTCAGCCGGATTCACCTCCACGGGGGCATCGGCCAGGGAAGAGGGTTCTGTGAATTCTGCCAGAGTGGACTGTGGGTCGGTGCCAATATCCCTCGGTTCGGCGGGGGTAGGGGTTGCTTCAGGGGGATATTCAACCGGATTGCCCTCGGGTTGCTGCTCTTCTCTAAGGTCAGGCATAATCAACCTTCTTTTAAGATAATTTCGTTAAAGCTGTGTTATGTCTATCAATTTAATGAAGCCGAGTTTAGGGGCAGCAATATCCGCAGACAGATTTAGTGGTGGGAAACTGTAAGAAACTCAGATAGCACTGGACTGGCTTAAATGCTCGATCGCCGTCTGGAGGGGCGGGGGAAGTTTACGCAGCACGCGGTTTAAGGAGCGGTTCAGGGGCACCAGTTCCACCCTGGCTCGCACCAGCAGTTCTGATGTGGTCACTGCTTCAATTTGCTGCTGGAAGTAAATCCGAATGCCTTTAATTTCCGCCAGCCGCGATCGCACCACCACCTCAGCGCCCATGCTCACCCCCCGCAGATAGCGCAATTCCAACCCCACCACGGGCAAGTCACAATCCATCGCCACCAGGGTTGCAAAGTCAATGCCCACCGATCGCAAACATTCAACGCGGGCTTCTTCCATCCAGGCCAGATAAGTACCGTGCCAGACCACCCCAGCATAGTCGGTGTGATGGGGATGAACGCGAATTTGATAATTAAACCAGGGCTGCTGCATTCGACCATCCTATCAGGTCAGCACGTTGAGATTTGTACGGGAACGGGACGATCGAGGGTTTTCAAGTTCTAAAATGATTCAGATTAGACCCGTAGCCACTGAATATCAGAAATTTGGCGAAAAATTTGAGGTAAAAAATGATTGAAAAAATTCTACTGGCCGACTCGGGCACTGGGCAGTCGGAGCAGATGCTCAAAGCTCTAATGGAATTACCGGCGATTCAACGGGCAGAAGTAACCGTCCTCCATGTTGTCCCTCCCCAGATCACTGCTGACGAAATGCAGGACAAACGGGAAGAAGGAGCGAAGACCTTAGCAAAGGCTGTCGAATCTCTCCATTTAGATCCCAAACAGGTGAGAGCGGTCAACACCATGCTGCGGGAAGGGGAACCGAAGGACGAAGTCTGCCGGGTGGCGGAAGAAATCAATACCGACCTGATCATTATGGGTTCACGGGGATTGACCCGACTGGTCTCTATTCTGGAGAACTCTGTGAGCCAGTACGTGTTTCAGCTCTCCCCTCGCCCCATGCTGCTGGTGAAAGATGATATTTATGTCAAAAAAATCAACCGGATCATCGTGTCCTACAATGATTCCGGTCCAGCGAAAGCCAGTCTCAAGGTGGCACTGGAACTCCTGCGGGGTCTAAAAGGTGGCAAGCTGATTCTGTCCCACGTCAGCCCGGATCTGAAAGGTCGCAGTGAAGAAATTACCGGAGCAGAGGCGGAAAAAGATCCGATTCTGGCTGGGGCGATCGCGGAAGCCAAACGCCAGGGAGTAGCCTACCAGTGTATTATCAGTGCTGGCAAACCGGGCGAAGAAATCTGTCGTCTGGCCAAAGATACCAATGCTGACCTGCTGGTGATGGGTTCCCCCGATCGCCGTCCTTCTGTAGCCCGCAGTTTACCGGATCTGGATCGGCTGTTGGGGACCTCTATTTCGGATTACGTGCGGGTTAACGTCGAATGCCCGGTGTTGTTTGTGCGTCAAACAGAAACCTAGGCTGGCGAAAGTTAGTCACCTGCCTATCCTTTTTCAGCAATTGACCCAGAGATCGATTGCACAGCACACAGTCCAGGAATCACTAGAAATATCGTTCTGGCTAACTGGATCTGAAGCTACTCGATTTCTGGGTTTACAGCATTTTCCTAGAGAGTGAAACAATTGCTTGGCACTGAAACGCCTATGGGCAATGTCATTTGGGGTAGACCCCTCAGTAAGACTAAACAATGACTCAGAATGTAACGATTACTCAACCACAAAGAGCGGCTTGATCTGAGTCAGACAACTGCTGTTGGGCGCTTGCTTGGGGTTAGCTAGAAAGTCGGCGGCAATTTGAGTCACACAGGCTGCTGCAGGCATACCCCGCGGCGGAAATAACGACCCATGCCCGACACCGGGGAAGGTGTAAACATAGGCGGTTTTTAAGTTCCTGGCCACGGCTTCCCCATAAGGCTGGGGCGTAACCGGGTCGTAAGTGCCATTCAACACCAGGGTGGGAATCTCCGGATTTGCGTAGATAAAGGGTGGTTTTAGCTCGGACTGGAGAACGTCACAGACCTTCGTCACAGCTTCGGCTTCGCGGATGCCCAAGGGAATGAATTGCGGATAGGGCGGCGGCAGCACCTGAGAGGGCGTAACTTGCAACGACTTCGTCCGGGCACAGAGGACGGTGTGATACATTCCTTTGGCGCTGTCATCACTTTCCAGATTCTCTGAAAGTTTTTCTGCAATCCAACCAAAGTTGCCCTGGCTCGCAGCCTGGATGAACTTGGGGATAGAAGTACCACGGGCTGTGTTACCGGAATAGGGTCGGGCTAAATAAGCTTCGATGCCAGTGATAAAGGCATTGCCATCAAGTTGGGTAACGACTGTTTTTTTGCTGGAGGGAATGGTCAGGGTCAGGGGAACCGGTTTCTGGTTCAGTTGATCGACGATCGCCAGAAATTTTTGCTCCAGATTGAGATATGCCTGACTACATTGTTGATCTTGGGCGCAGGCATGAAACAGGTTTCGCAGAGCATAGCTCATCGTGTGACCCGATGCCAGATTAAAATCAATATCCGGTCTGACCACGCCATCCAGGATCACGCTGCGGAGTTTCGCCTTGTGCTTGTCTGCCTGGGAGATGACATATTGCCCCAACAACGTGCCGTAGGAAACGCCATAGTAGTTAAATTGCTTGTAGCCTAAGGTCTCTGCCACAAAATACACATCAGCCGCATTTTCGCGGGTATTGAAGGCGTTGAGATTAATCCCCTGCTGCTTGAAGCGATCGTTACACGCCTTGAACCAGCCTGGATCAGTGTACGCTTTCTCCCCTTTGGCTACTGCAATATTGTGAGCATTCAGCTCTGGACAGAACAGGAAAGGTTTGGAATACCGTGTCCCCCGCTCTTCTACGAAAATCAAATCACGGCTCCTTAACAAAGCTTGTAGTTCAGGCAATGTCGGCAAAGCCCAATCGACAATAATGCCGATGGTTGAGTCACCCGGACCACCCTGCTCGACAAACAGGGGATCGGCAGCAGGGGCTTTGCTGGTGCTACGGGTGCGGACGACAGCAAGTTGGATGGTACGTCCCTGGGGTTGGGCGTGCTGTTCGGGAACGGTGACGTAACCACAATCTGACTGGACAGCAACGGCGGCAGGCAAGTCAAAGGTTTTGCAGTCAACGGTTTTCCAGGCTGTACCAAATTTGGCACGAGGGGGGGTCGCGCCATTAACGGCACTGCTGCTAGTAGCAACAACCGCAACCGTGAGCAGGGTGAATGAGCAGAAATGAGGCAGTCGTCGGTTCATGAGGGGTTGTCCTGAATGATTAATCCAAAAATTTGTTGGCTTAGAAATTGGCGGGCTGGGGCAGATCGGCGATCGCCCGTTCCGGGACTTGCTTGGTCTGCAACCACAGCACAATGCCCCCAATGAGTTGAATGGGATCGCCGAATTGCACGATCGATTTCATAGCCGTGGTCGTTTGTTCATCCATCGCCGACGGTGCAACAATCTGCACAAAGTCCCACAGCCAGTGGAAGATAATTAACGGCAGAATGTTGTTAAGTTTGAGTATCAACGGCGCAAAGAAAAAGCCAAACTGAAAGGTATTGAGCAATTGGATGGGGACAGCTTGTAAAGGATAGCCCCCCAAAAAGTTGACGGCATGGAGCAGGGAGAAGGCGATTGCACTCACCAGCATTGCCCAACGGACTCGGTTGGTGGTCAAAAAAGCATGTAACACAATGCCCCGATACATAATTTCTTCCCCAAACCCGACTAACAGGGTGCTGAAGCCAACCAGGGCAAACGATTGCCATTGGGCGGCACTGAGAGAGACCCGACTCAATCCAGACAGAAAGACCACCCACAGGGCAATCAGCACAGCGATCATGGGTAGAAACCACAGCAATTGCTTGCGATCGAGGCGGCGAAAGCCGATCGCCCGCCAGCTAAAATAGCGAGTTACCCAAAACACATTCAGGAGATTCAGTACCAACAATACGATCCAAAATACCGTCATCATTTCCGGTGCGCCATAGCTGATGCCCCGGAATTTTTTCATGTAAAACATCCCAGCACCCATCACTGCCGTATAGAGGAAGGCGGCTAAAACAGCAATTTTGGGTTTTGAGAATAATACAAGCTTATCCATAATGGTTCAGTTCCCTTTGGATTCATTGGGTTCTTCAACGGTTCTGGCTCAGGTCACGATCGCCTCTTTCGTGCCTCGCAATCGCATCAACTCATCCCGCCAGGATGCCACTAGTGCATCGGTTTCCACATCCTGCCCCTCTTGCTGAACGCGCCATTTCCGCAACGCTAGTTCATTCTGTGCTCTCACAATGACGTGAGTTCGGCAGACTAGAAAAAGCCAAAAGGAAAGCTGAGACTGGAATTGAAGAATTGAGATCTCAGCTATGGCTCCCATCGTATCGCACCTGGACATTACCCAAATCTTTTGTGACGTAGACGATTTCTGCCAGCAGTTCGAGCAGCAGTGGGAGCAAACGCCTCAACTGCCTTTGCCAGCCCTGCCTCCATCTCTCTTTTAACTTCATCGAACTCACGTTAATCAAGATCTGTAGCGCAGCATTCCGTAGGAAATCGGCGATCAGAAGCATATTCAGGCGTGTAATTAAGATCCGATTGACGATCAGAAGCATATTCAGGCATGTAATCAAGATCCGATCGACGATCAGAAGCATATTCAGCCGTGTAATTAAGATCCGATTGACGATCAGAAGCATATTCAGCCGTGTAATTAAGATCCGTAGCGCAGCATTCCGTAGGAAATCGACGATCAGAAAGACTCGATCGGCGATCAGAAGCATATTCAGGCGTGTAATTAAGATCCGTAGCGCAGCATTCCGTAGGAAATCGACGATCAGATCAAGCTCAACCACGGGGGGCATACATGATCAGCAGCACACCGACCAGAATCACAACTGCGCCCAACAGATCCAGCCGATCGGGAATGACACGATCGATCTGCCAGCCCCACAGGATGGAAAGCAGGATAAATACCCCACCGTAGGCTGCATAAATCCGGCCAAAATGTCCCGGTTGTAAGGTTGGAACTACCCCGTAAACCGCCAACAGTCCCGCCCCTAGCAGTCCCATCCAGCCCGGTTGTCCTTCTTTCAGCCAGAGCCAGAGCAGGTAACCGCCACCAATTTCCAGCCCACCGGCCAGAATAAACCAGAGCAGGGATAAACCAATTTGATGCCAACTCACCGTTCAACCCGTCCTCACGCCCGCTATTTATCTTTAAAAAGCCTGGGGCTTAGCCCTGTGTAATCCGCCGTTCTGTCACCAGCGTGGCACTCACCCATTCCCCTTTCTCGTTATAGCTACGGATTAACCTTTGCCGGTGATCCTCTGCCAGGAGCCAGCCAACTTCGAGAAAAAAGGGTTGCCGCAATTTCACTTCCATGGGAGTCAGACAGGATACCCCATCCGGCAGCAGTAAAATTTGGCGGGGAATGGGCCCATCCTCAAACCAAAGCCGCTGTCCCTCAATCCGTGCTCTGGAGGTGAGCGTCGTTTCGCCAAAAGTCAGTTTTTGCTCCAGGTAGCCATCCTCAACGCCACACACCTGCAGACGGGTGGGTTGGATCTCCGGCGGTTGCCAGTCTGCGTAACAGGTATGGGCTTCTCCTTGCCAGTCTCCCAGCACTTGGGCGATCGTCAGGGGGTGCCGCTCCTTTGCCTCAGTGCCCTGGCGAAATTCTCGAATCAGCACCAGATGGGCGAGTTTGCCTTGCTGATCAAACAACTGCACAAACCGCAGGCGGCGATTCTGCCCCACAAAACCATACTCCGCTCCAAATTCAGCAAAGGGGGCCAACTGCAGAGAGCCTTTAGAAAACGCCCCCGTGTCAAAAAAGATGTTCTGCCTTCCAATAGAAGAATATTCCTGAGTGTAGTCCTGTGTTGGGGGTTCAGCGTAGCCCTGGGCAAAGCGGCGTAAGCGAAATCGAACCCGCTGATTATGGTCCAGCCCATCCAGATTGACGATCGACGGAGTTGAATCCAGCAGTTCTCCAGCGGGGCTGACCTGGGTAAATGAACCCTGCCATTCCCCTAGATTCTTAAGAAAGTTTTCCCAGTTACTCGCCATTTTGCTGTAATCAGTGATGTCTAGTTCCTCCCTCTAGTGTGCCGTTAGATTACCTAATTCTTAATCACCACGCTGAAGTCCCCTGGGCGCTCAGTCCTAGATCAAGCGTTTTCGATCGGATGGGGAGAGACGGCTGAGAGGGAAGACTTGCGTTGTCCTCGCTTTGGTCTTACACTCCCTTCAATAGCAGTAGCTTCCCCAGTCCAGCAGCTGTAATCCTGACTGATTCCAACCCACCTTTGCCAGCATTTCAGACAAGAAGCGGGGATTCTCGCTTATTTTGCTAAATTGATCTAAGAAACTTTTCGGTATACCCTCCTGTGCCACACCGTATCACCGCTGTTATCATTTCCCTCCTTTTGGGACTTGCCACCCCCTCTACTGTTTTGGCCCAGGCTCTGGTTCCTTTCACCCTTGAGTTGGACCAGACCCAACTGGAGCAGGAAGGGTTGGCGGTGGCTCAGGATGCTGTACAGTTAATTCGCTTTCAACAATTGGATGAGGCTTTGTCCAGGGCTAAATTGGCGGCTCAACTGGCTCCCAATGCCTATGAGATTTGGGCCCTGTTGGGTGGATTGTATCTGTCTCTCAACCAAACGGATAAGGGCGTGACGGCGCTGGAGCGATCCCTGGAGTTGAACCGCAAGAATCCAGGTGTCTTTTTCAGTCTCGGTTCTGCCTATTTTCAACAAAAAAGCTATCTCAAGGCCGCTCAAATGATCGAAGCCGGTCTGGCCTTGAAACCAAATGTGGCGGATGAGTTATTTAACCTGGGTAATGCCTATTTTAAATTGGGCCAGTACCCACGGGCGATCGCCCAGTATCGCAAATCGATTGATCTGGACAAAAAATTCTGGCCGGCGATCAACAATATTGGTCTAATTCAGTACGAGCAGGGAGATAAAGCCGGAGCGATGAAAAACTGGCAGGCGGCCTCGGCGATCGATCCCAAAGCCAGTGAACCCAAATTGGCCCTGGCAGTAGCTCTCTACACCATGGGCAGTCGGGAGCAGGGATTAGCCCTGGCTGAATCGGCCCTGAAACTGGATAGTCGCTATGGAGAGATCAGTTTTTTAAGAGAAAATCTTTGGGGCGATCGCCTGATTGCTGACACTCAATCCGTTCTGGCAACCCCCCGCATTCGCGCCACTCTGGCCAAACTGCAGTCTACTCCCACCCCTGCCGCCCCACAGTAAATCTTTTTGGTTAGTAACGCTCTGTGTCCCAGTCTCCCAGGGTTTCTCCAGTTCCTTCCCCAGGGTCGCCACTTCCCCCTCTCACCCGTCCGGCCCAGGCGGCGGATCTAGCTGAAGTGGCCGAGGTGATCATTGAAAGTTTCCATTCCCCCCACAGTTGGCTAGCCTGGTTTTCTCCAGTGCTGAAGTTGGGCATTTATCAAGACCTCCGCAGCCGCAATTCAGGGGGAATGCTGCACTATGTCTGTCTGGTAGCCACAGAACAGCAGTCTATGCAAAAAGAGAAACAACTGCTGGGAACGGTGGAAGTCAGCTTACGTCTGGTTGGTGACCAATTACCTCGATCGCCCTATCTGTCGAATCTGGCTGTGCGTCCAGTTTACCGGCGACAGGGGGTGGCTCAACACTTACTGCTAGCCTGTGAGCAAACGGTGCGGCAGTGGGGATTTGAAGATCTTTATCTTCATGTTTTAGAAGATAATCAGATTGCCCGTGAACTCTATCGCAAAGCTGGCTATCGCTTGCAAGCAGCCCATGCCTCCTGGACAAGTTTGTTCTGGGTCCAGCCCCGCCAGTTGTTGTTGCATAAACGCCTGTAGTCTCTGCGGTCTTGCTGTTATCTGAGGTGCAGGAATGCGGGGTTAAAGCTGGTTTTAAGCCCCAGGGTGATAATGCTGCAAGAGTAGGTTTAGATAATCTGCGGCGGTGGTATAGTGGCGTACCGAACCGTTTAATTGCCATCCCTTTACAGCACGGGGATGAGACCATAAGTGCAGATGGTTTACCGCTGGCTCTGCATAGAAACTTTCCTGACTACCTCCCAGCAGTTGACAACTCCAGTGGGTAAAGTAATCGTGGCTGAGGCGATGAGTTGGAAAATCAGCAAATAAAGGAACTCCCCAACCATCGCAGGCGATCAAGGTTCGGACGTTTCCTGCCTGGGATTGCCACTGCCGTGCTGCCCCGATCGCCCCCACCACTCCAGCACTAAAACTTAGAAACACTAAGGGTTGGGAGCGATCGCACCGCTCAGCTACAAAGTTATGGAGATGCCAGGGGGAGTAGGGGGGAATTGCGGGGGGAACCAGCAACCATTTCAATTCCGCAGGCAATGCCTCAATTAAACCTTGATTCAATTCATCTGCATGGATTCCTGGACAAATCACAATCAGCATAGGGGGAGAGCTGCAGCCAGCAAGTTCAGCGTTGACTGATTTTTAGCATTTTGTTGCCATTTAGCATTTCATCGCCACCTTGTTGCACCTCGTAAGCAGCTAGCTACTCTGCTCAATCCCGCGTTGATGGAGTTGTTGGACAAAGAATTCCTCCAGAGAAGGACGGGCTAGATTCATACTGATCAGGCTGGCTTCAATTTGGTCCAGATATGCCAGAAATTGATCGGGATGGTCCTTAATGAACCCATGCCAGCGATCGCCTTGAAAATCCAGATCTCGTACCCATCTGGCCAGCAGTTCCACGCTCCCTCCCTGACCTTTGACCTGATAGGTATTGGTTGTACCCAGGAGTTGATCCAGTGTACCTTCACAGATCAGTTCTCCCTTAGCCAGGATGGCCACCCGATCGCAGATCATTTCGACATCGGCCAGAACGTGACTATTAAAGAAAATAGTCTTCCCCTGCTTTTTGAGCAATAAAATAATCTCACGAAAATGGTAGCGACCGAGGGGATCAAGCCCAGACATCGGCTCATCCAGAAAAACCAGATCGGGATCGTTGATTAAGGCCTGGGCCATTCCCACCCGCTGTAGCATTCCCTTGGAATAACGGCGCATTTGCTTTTTGCGGGCCGCAGATTGGGCTAAACCCACCATGTCCAGCAGTTCAGGAATCCGTTTTTTTCGGACTGCCGATGGAATTCTAAACAATCCGGCGATGAATTCTAAAAACTCCCATCCCGTCAGATAGTCATAAAAGTAGGGGCTTTCGGCTAGATACCCAATCCGTTGCTTCACTGCTCGATCGCCCAGGGGTTGACCAAACAAAAATCCCCGCCCCCCTGAAGGTCGAGTAATCCCCAACAGGATTTTCAACAGGGTGGTCTTGCCAGCACCGTTGGGACCCAGTAAACCAAACGTTTCACCTTGATAAACGGTGAGGCTACAGCCTTTTAACGAGGTCACCTTTTGATTGAGCCAGAAACCCGTGCGGTAGTTCTTCTGCAAACCAATGACCTGAACCACGGGAACCCGTTCAGCTGAGGGAGAAGTGGGGGGCGTTTCAGACAGGAGCATAGACAGCAGGACTGAAGTTGAGGAATAGGATACGGTCAAAGATGGAGTTAGCGATCAGGTTGAGCGGTCGGGTTGAGACTGCAAAACCTAATTCTAAATTGCCCTGTTCCAATCGCGAACTTACAGTCCTCCCTGCACCAGCAGCAGCACCGACTGAGCGATGCCAATCAGCAGTCCCAAGACCCCTCCCAGGGTGACGATCGCCTGCAGTTCAGACTTGACAATGCCCTGAATCGCCGCCTCCAGTTCTTGGGGCGTGGTCGCTTTCACCCGTTCTACAATCACTTCATCCAGATTTAAGATCGGAATAGCTTTTTCTACAATAATTTCTAAATCCCGTTCCAGATAACGTTCCAGCACCAGGGCCAGCTCCTGACTTACCACTTCGAGGGAAGCTGTCACCGCCGTGGAAGACCGCAATCGATTCAAGATTGACAGGGAAACGTGCTCCCAGTTGAGGGAATCGCTTAACCCTTTCACCAGTTCCAACCCCTGACTCTGGATATAAATCCGCACGTTCTGGCGAAATACCTTGCGTAACTGCCGCACCGTGGCTACGGGTAAATTTTGCAAGGACAGGTCTTGTAGCCCTTCAATTAACCGTTGTCGCACCCCCAGGGCATCCATTAATTCTGCCAGTCGCACATTACAGGCTTCCCGTTCTTCAATACAAAAATCCCGTAGGCGGATCAGCGTATTTCTGACACCAAACAAATTGGCCACCACCCAGTAGGTGCCGCTGGTTTTCTCGCGCAAATCTTCATCGATTACCTGAATGTTGCGATCGGTTAAAAAGTCAATCAGAGTCTGGCGGAGGCGATCGGGGGGTAAAACCACCTGCAACAGCCAATCGGCAATCCGACCAGCCTGTTCCTCACTCAGTTTTAACTCCAGCAAAACCTGATCAAAAATTTGATTCAGTTGGGCTTCTAAAAAATCTTCCCGCCGGGCCCAGACCCGGATCAGACGGGGGATCGCTGATCCCAGGAGATCATGGAGAATATGGGCTAAAACTTGGGCGGATTTTTGCTCGGTTTCCGACTGCACCTGATCCAGAGCCATCTTTAAGAGCCATTGAATTGCTGCCTGAACTCGCTCAGTTTGCAATAAGCGTCGGGTGAGTTTCTGCAATTCCTCCGGTGTGAGCAACGATCCCATAATGGCATCGGAGATCCGCCGGGCCAGCCTTTCTTGATTGGCGGGAATTAAGCCGGGGGTAAAGGGCAGGGTGCGCTGACCAATTTTGATCGGCTTGTAGGGGCGAAACAGCATGGTAATCGCCAGATCATTGGTGAAATAACCAATAATTGCCCCGGCGATCGGTGGGACAGAGAGGGCCAAAAGTGTGGAGCCATTCAAGGATAATTACCAACCCGTCTTAAGCTGATCTCCATTCTATTTTCGGGCGTGGGGGCGTGGGCAAGGAATTGTTAGACTGTGAAACTATCGCTGGTTTTGACCAGGATAGGATGAATTTTGACCCTATGATGGAAATCGACTATATCGCCTTGTTTGTAGCGGATGTGCAGTGTTCTCTGGCCTTTTATCGGGATGGGTTAGGCTTTAGCTTCTCCAAACCGGCTACAGCGGAGGGGGTGGAAGGCCGCAGTGGTTCCCTCCGGATTGGGCTTTACGATCGCCTCTGGTTAGAGCGTTTGTTCGGAGCAAGGGGAAAGCAGCCGATCAGTGGTTATCCCATCCTGCTGTCGATGTCCGTGCCTGATCTGGATGCTACCTATCAGCAGCTTTTGGCAAAAGGAATTCAAACCCTCACACCGCCGCAACAGATGAATTGGGGGCAACGGTTATTTTTCCTGGAAGATCCAGATGGCAATTTGTTAGAGATTGTGCAGCAGCGATCTCCGTCTGAGATCTGCTGAAGGCGGTCCTGGTGCAGGGTTGGGACAAGGTTTGCTCAAGGATTAAAATAATGGGTCGATCCTCAGCCCATCCAGATATGGTATTTTAAATATTTGCGCTTGCAGAAGCTCATTTTTTTTGTTGCAGTGATGAATTGCGATTTCGCAATGTTCGTTGCTGTCTTTGTCTGTCCAGCCGTCACTAGAACAGTTGTCAAAGGATTATGAGGTAAACATGGCTAAACGCCGCAACCAGAAGAAAGAAAAAGCTCTCCGTAACCAGGCCTACGCCCGCAAGTTTCGCAAACGGACTAACACTGGACGTTTTGGGCGTAGATCTTACAACGACAACCGCACCACCAATAAAGAGCAAGAGGGTGATAGCCAGGATCTCGGTATGGAAGCAACGGATGCCAGCTAGTCTGACTGATCCACGCCTTTTGCTTCTAGTTGAGTCTGAATCCAGGTTGCGCTGGCGATGCCGCTGACCAATGCACTGCCGAGATCCTTTCCCCCACACCAATCGCCACAGCAGACTAATGGCTGACCCAGGGGGGCACTTAAATAGGCAGCAGGGTAGTAATTCTGAGGCAAGGCATACCGCCAGCGATGAACCTGTAGTTTTACCGGGCTGTCCAGCCAGTCTAGCAACACAGCAGCAGCCCGATTCAGCAGGGTTTGCCCGATCGGTTCCAGGGGATCAGTCTCCAGATGGCGTTGGGCAAATTCTGCACTGCTATGTAAGACAAACAAAGGTTGTTCTGATTGGGGCCGTTTGCTGCTGTCCAGACCGATCCAGGAGAGGATGGGATCGTTAGACCAGTTGAGGGCTTGCCAGGGTAAGGTCTGAACGTCGGCCTGCCGCACAGCGGGGTAAAGGGCCAGGGTGCTGAAGCAGGGGGCATAGTCGATCGCCTCCAGAGCACGGATGAATTCAGGGGCCAGCCCTTTAGCCACTAGAGGAGTACAGATAGCCAGAGCCTGGGGGGCGGGAATGGCCAACACAACCGCCATGGCTTGCTGGCTGAGATATTCCCCCGTGGGAGTGGTGAGTGAAAGCTGCCAGTGACGCTGTAGCCCGGTTTTCCCCCATTCCCCTAACCAAAGGCCAACCAGTCGCTGATTAAGCTGAAGGTCTAAATCCTGGGCCAGGTACTTGGCGATCACACTCATGCCAGCGGGGGCAGCATAGCAGTGGTGGGCCGGCAATAGAGATAAAGCCCCCTGGGGATCGAGTTGTCCGATCGTTTCCGGCCAGCGGGTTAAAATCTTTTGCTCTAACAGGGGGGTGACTAACTGCTGTAAGGCTTCTGCTGTATTCGATTTCAGGCTCAGGTAGGGTAAGCCGTGATCCAGTCGCAGTTCTCCCCAGCGGCGTGTTGCCAACCGTCCCCCCACCCCCCTCGATTTTTCCAGGACGGCAACCCTGTAGCCCTGTTTTTGCAGATAGTGAGCACAGGCTAGTCCACTGATCCCCGCCCCAATGATGGCAACATCCAGCATGATCCGTTCAGCTTACTCCCATTCCAGATGGGGAATCAGTTGCAGCATTCCCAAGCCCAGTTCTGCGGCAGAAATATAGCGTACTTCAAACAGGGCCAGCATATCTCGCAGTTGGGGATTTCCCCGCGAGGCCCCTTTCAGTCCTCTAGCCACCACCAACCCACACCAGCCGCCAGTTTTCTTGCAGCGTTGATCCCACTTTTTCCGGGCCTGGAGGTGAACTGGATCTTCAGCCAGGTATTCACCAAATAAATGCATCTGCCCAATCTGAGTTTGGATAATCCCCAGGTCGTAGCGATCGCCCTCAAGGGGATCTTCGCCAGGATTAAAACTGATCCCCTGAACACCGCCCTCCGCCTGCAGGGTTTCAATTAAGACCTTAGCCTTTGGTTGAGAGGTCTGAATCAGCAGAATGGGGAGGCCATCTCCCGCTGCCATCGTCTCACCGCTCTGACGATGTTTGACCACCTGGCGAACCTGTTCGACCATCTCCCAGGGCATGGCTCCCAGGCTGAAGAACGCTCCTTCTGGAATTAAATCTTCTCGCAGCAGGGGAGCTTCTGAGCCCAGATCAAGGGAGTCATCCTCCACGTCAGCAAATTGCAACAGTTCAGCGGCTAATTCCGGTAGGGTTGCCACTTTAACTGTGATTGTGCTCTTTTCTAGATCTGGCAAGGGAATTTGAAACTGACTGCTGAGGGAGGGAAAATCAGTTTGTAAACGGGAGCGATGACGACGGAAAAAGCGGTGCAGGGCTTCCAGGGCAACGTAAACCGCGATCGCCTCCTCTTCATACAGAAAGGGACGAATGCCTTCCAGGGGATGGAGATTACCAAACCCAGGCTCGATCGCCGTAAAGGGTAGGGTGGCCAGATCCAGATCTTCTACCTCCGCCAGATCCGGGTCCCGTGCTTCAAAGGTGAGAAAGAGACAATCCTGGCGTAAAAAGGCAACTTCCATCTCCTCCGTGGTGACATCCATCCCCACCTGTTCGCGGAATTGGCGGAGGGAATCCAGGGAGCGGTAGAACAGGATGCCATACTCCATGCCCAACAGTCCCATCACCGAGACGTAAAGGGTTTGCAGATCCCACTGGTTCAGATCGATGGCGAGGATCTGGTGATCGGCCAGGATCTCCCAGGGGGCCTGTTGCCAGATTTGGGCCGCTTTCTCTTCCAGCAGGTCAGCATATTGGGGAGGGAGGGAAGGGGGATGTTCCCGTACTGATTCCTGCAAGCTGCGAAAAATATCCTGGGTCAGGGGGAGTTCGGGGGCATAGTCCACCGCAATATCCAGATCTTGTAAAACTCCCCGCAAGAAGAATTGTAATTCCCGATCGCGGACGAGAATGCGCTGAGGCCGGGCTGGGGGAGCCTGACACTGGGGATACTCCATTGCCTGCAGCAGAGTGCGAACGATCGCCTCCCAACCGGCCTGACCATCGACAATATCCATGGCCCGAACCATGCCCATTGAGCTATCCACCCAGAGGATACAGGCTCCATTTCGCGTGTCTGTACGGTTGGGAAGATGGACATTGCCCGGTAGGAGCTGGCAATCACCCTCCCAGACGCTAGGCACCTGGCGTAATTGTTGTAAGCGACGGCGGGTAGCGTGGTTGAGAGCGTGCATAGCTTAAAAACAGACCCGTAACAGACTGACAGACAGGTACACTTTCCAGCCTAGTATCTCCCTTTTTCTTTTGCTTTGGCATCCGGGGGGGCGATACAAATCTGCACCTAAACCTGCCATCCTGACCAGCACCTTTTACGGGTTTATCCTGCACCCGTTGCGTCCTAGGAACGCCCAGGCGAGGGACTGCCCCTGAGCAGACTGTCAATGGGACAGAAGACCGGAGGAGAGATCACCCTACTAGAGCTAACCCGCTGTTCAAGTCAGGGGAACACCAGCTTCTGTGTCTAGGGTTACAAACCCCGTCGCTTCTAAGGCGATCGGACCAATCGAAACAAAATGGGGTAGATTCAGAACCAGACTGATGACCAGCAATAAACTCATAGAGCTAAAGAGAGTGCCCAGGCAAAAAATCAGCAGAGATTCTAAAATTTTGCTTAACATGGCCGTAACCTCTAACAATTCACGCCCTTAAGAGTATTGTCGATTAACTAGGGGGCAAATTTAATCTCCGTCGCCCTGGGGTTACAAATATTTTGGCTTCCTCACACTTCTACACGATCTTGATGGCAACGATACAAAATTCCAGGCGTGGGAGCCGATTTAACCCTGCCGGTGGATCGCAACAATGGGTTATTCTAGGGCAAGCAGGATTTAAACCCAATCGCCCCATCAGGGATGGAAGTTGGTTGGGGGGAGCATTCGGTTGAGGGAGCAATGATGAAACTGGCAGCACGGGTAGGGCAGGTCACCCCTTCCTTAACACTGGCGATCGATTCTAAAGCCAAAGCCATGAAGGCCGCTGGGGTAGATATTTGCAGCTTTAGTGCCGGAGAGCCGGATTTTGACACCCCGGTGCATATCAAAGAGGCGGCTCAGAAAGCTTTGGATGAAGGTAAAACTCGCTACGGTCCGGCCACGGGGGAACCCCGGTTGCGAGCGGCGATCGCCCAGAAATTACAACAGGATAACCAACTGCCCTACGAAGCCCAAAATATCATTGTCACCAATGGCGGTAAGCAATCCCTCTACAACCTGATGATGGCGTTGCTCGATCCCGGCGATGAGGTGATTATTCCTACCCCCTACTGGCTTAGTTATCCAGAAATGGTCAAACTGGCCGATGGAGTGCCCGTCTTTGTCCCAACCGATGCCCGGAATCGTTACAAAATTACCCCAGAGCAGTTACGGGCCAGCCTCACCCCCCGCACCCGTCTTTTTGTGCTCAACTCGCCCTCCAATCCTACCGGCATGGTCTATACCCCCGCGGAAATTCGTGCCCTGGCTGAAGTGGTGGTAGAGCATGATCTCTGGGTGGTCTCCGATGAAATCTATGAAAAAATTCTCTACGATGGTGCTGAGCATCTCAGCATTGGTGCAGCCAGCCCCGCCGCTTTTGAGAAAACTATTATCAGCAACGGCTTTGCCAAGGCCTATGCGATGACAGGCTGGCGGGTGGGTTACCTGGCGGGGCCCGTTGAATTGATTCAAGCCACGACCACGATTCAGGGACACAGTACCTCTAATGTCTGTACCTTTGCCCAGTACGGAGCGATCGCCGCGCTGGAAGGCAGTCAGGACTGTGTACAAACCATGGGGCAGGCTTTTGCCCAACGGCGGCAGGTGATGCTGAACCAGTTAAATGCCATTCCCAGTCTCTCCTGTGCCAAACCGGATGGGGCTTTTTATCTGTTCGCTGACATCAGTAAAACGGGGTTGACCTCCCTGCAGTTCTGTGATGCCCTCCTGGAGCAGCAGCAGGTGGCCGTCATTCCGGGGATTGCCTTTGGGGCTGACGATCACATCCGTCTGTCCTACGCCACAGATCTGGAGACGATCGGTCGGGGGATGGAGCGCTTAGCCACCTTTGTTCAGTCTCTTCTCTAGCCATCTCCCCCAGATTTGCCTGATGTTCGGGAGGCAGAGGAGGGCAAAACTATACTTAACTGTTAAGTAGAGCTCGCGTTAAGTAGAGATAGCTGTCCCTTGCTAACTGCCCATGTCCCACCTACCCGGTACAAAAATTATCCCTCAGGCGTTTGTGTTAGAAGTCTCGACGTCTGGGGAACGTTTGCCTCTGGAGAGGGATGAGTTGATCCTGGGCAGTGGGTCGGACTGTGACCTCTGTCTGAATGAACCCACCGCGGCCCCCCGCCATGCCCGTTTTCTCCGCCGCAACAACAGTTTTGAAGTCCAAACCCTGGACAGTGAGGCGGGGTTATGGATTGCTGGAAAACCGATCAGCCAGCAGCTGTTACGCCACGGGGATCGCATTACCCTCAGCCCCCAGTTGAGCCTGACCTTTCTGGTGGTGGCCCCCCTGCAAAACCCGGAACAAATTCTTCCCCTTAATTTTGGCGAGCGCCACGCCTTCACCTTGGGGCGGGATGCTCATAACGACATGGTGATCGATCACCTGACCGTCTCGGCCTTTCACGCCCGCATCGATCGGCAGGACAACGGTTGGACAATTACTGACCTGGATTCCTCCAATGGCACTTTTATCAATGGCGAGAAGATTATTGGCCAGCGGCCCCTGCATGTGGGCGATACGATTCAGATTGGCCCCCATCGCCTGGACTTCAACCCGGATGGTACCCTGCTGTTTGCCAACGAAGCGGGTAACTTGAGCCTGAATGCCCTCCACCTGGTCAAAACCATTCCCCGTGGGTTTCCGCTGCTGCAACGCTCACGGGTACGGTTGCTGAACAATATTTCCCTGTCGATTCAACCCCGAGAATTTGTCGCCATTGTGGGTAGTAGTGGAGCGGGCAAATCAACCTTACTGGATGCTCTGAGCGGATTTCGGCCGGCGGAAGAAGGGGAAGTTCTGGTCAATCAGCACGATCTCTACACTAACTTTAATGCCTATCGAACCGCGATCGGCTATGTTCCCCAGGATGACATCATCCACCAGGAGTTAACGGTGACCCAGGCCCTGGATTATGCCGCCCGCCTCCGTCTTCCCGCCGATACCACGGTGCAGGAGCGCCGCCAACGGGTGAATGATGTGTTGATCGATCTGGAATTGACCCACCGCCGTCATGTTCTGGTCAAAAATCTGAGTGGGGGACAGCGGAAGCGGGTCTCGATCGGGGTGGAACTCCTGACCAAGCCAAGCTTGTTTTTCCTGGACGAAGCCACCTCTGGTCTGGATCCGGGGACAGAATTCCAGATGATGAACCTGTTGCGTAAACTGGCTAACCAGGGGCGAACCATTCTGCTGATTACCCACGCCACCAAGAATGTGATGATGTGTGATCAGGTGGTCTTTCTGGCCAAAGGGGGGCGGGTGGCTTTTTTTGGCCCTCCAGCGGAAGCCCTGGACTACTTTGAGGTAGAAGATTTTGATCAGATTTATCTCAAAGTTGAGCAAGGTGCCCAGGAATGGCAGGAGCGCTACAGCCAATCCCCCCAATATCAGAAGTACATCCTGGAACGGCAGCGGGATCTGCCCGTTGATCTGCCCGGAAAACAGCATCCCCGCCCTGTCCAACCCCCTGCTGCCACTCAAAGTAAAGGGGTGCCGGCCTGGCGACAGTTTTTAATTCTCACCCAGCGTAACCTTACCATCCTCTTCCAGGATCGGGTCAGTTTAGCGCTGATGCTGGCTCTGGCTCCCCTGCTGGGTGTGCTGGATTTTGTCATGTGGAAGCGGGATCTATTTGATCCGCTACAAGGGGATGCTGGCCAGTCCTTTACCATGGCGTTTGTTTCTGTCCTGATTGCTGTGATTGTGGGTAGCCTGGCCACGATGCGGGAACTGGTCAAGGAGGCTGAAATTTACCGCCGCGAACGGATGGTCGGTTTAAAGATTTTTCCTTACATCTTTTCTAAGGTGGGGCTGGCGCTCGTCCTGGCTCTGTATCAGGCTGCCATTTTCCTGCTGACCAAACTCCTGTCCGTTCAGATCACTACCAGTCTCTGGACGATCGCTGCGCTCTACCTCACCCTGTTGCTGTCCACCCTGGGCGGAATGATCATGGGCTTGCTGGTCTCAGCTTTTTCTCCCAGTCAAAATGTTGCGCCGCTGTTGACCATTCTGGTGCTGGTTCCCCAAATTACTTTTGCTGGAGCAATTATACCGCTGAACACCTTTGGGGGAGCGGGTCAGTTGATCAGTAGTCTGACGATCACACGCTGGGCCTTTGGGGCCATGGTTACCCTGACTGAAATTGCCCAGGACGTTGCTCAAGATCCCTGCTGGCAACTCTCTGAACCTGCCCGTAAAGCCCTGACGGAAGCCCAGAAGCAGAGTTGTCAATGCCTGGGGCCACAAATTTTCAGCCGCTGTAACTTTCCGGGAATTAAACGGGAGTACGTCCCAGCTGTGGAGCAGCCCGAACCCCCCCGCCCCCAAGCTCCCGGTGACCCCCCTGCCCTGCCCGACAATCCCTTCGACTCCGACTATCGCGATCGGGTGGAAGCCTACAGCGATCGGGCTAAAACCTACGATCGAGCCATGCGGACCTGGCAGGATCAGTTTACTGATTGGAAAGAAAAAAGAGGCACCGCGATCGCCACCGCTGAAGCTTTAATCAAACGATTTCACGAAACCCAGGGCAATACTTTTGCCGTTCCAGTACTGCTCTACTGGGGGATTATGGGTGGGATTATGACCGTGATGTTGGCGGTCTTGCTGTTGATCCAGAAGTGGAAGGATATCCTATAAACCGAAGAGGAGTGCTAAGATAGCAAAGCTGTAGAATTACGTCCAGATACTATCTTCCTCCTATGGCTGTTCCAAAGAAGAAAACCTCCAAATCCAAGCGAGATATGCGGCGAGCCACCTGGAACCGCAAAGCTGCTGCTCAGGCCCAAAGAGCCCTTTCCCTGGGTAAATCGATTCTGACTGGGCAAGCCAAAGGCTTTTACTATCCCACGGATGAGGAAGAAGAGCAGGAAGAGTCCTAGTCTGGTGCTAGCTTTAACGATCCGCCGGTTCCTTAAGCCACTTCTGCAACAAGCCTATGTTGGGAAAATTTTTTCGCAAGCCTGAACCTGGGGAATTGGCTAACCGTGTTCCTCCCGGTCAACACCTGGCCCAGGGGTTTCCGGTTCTCACCTACGGAGAAACGCCTCAGATTGAGCGGCAGGACTGGCGCTTGCGGATTTGGGGTTTAGCTGAACCTGTGGAGTTTAGCTGGGATGACTTAATGGCCATGCCCCAGAGTGACTTCACGGCAGATTTTCACTGCGTCACCCGCTGGTCCAAACTGGATGTGCAATGGACGGGGGTAAAAGTGACAGACTTCATGGCCCAGGTCAAACTCCAGCCGGGCGCTACCTCCCTGATGGAACACTGCTATGGCGGCTATACGACCAATCTCAGCCTGGAAGATTTTCTGCGAGAAGAAAACTTTTTTGCCCATACCCTCTTTGGTGAACCCCTGAGTGCAGATCACGGAGGTCCCTTACGGCTGGTTGTGCCCCACCTCTACGCCTGGAAAAGTGCCAAGTGGCTGAATGGACTGCAGTTTCTCAGCCAGGAAAAACTGGGCTTCTGGGAGCAAAATGGTTACCATCGCCGCGGGGACCCCTGGGCCGAGGAACGCTACAGCGGTTTATTTTGAGTTGTTCAGACTGGCGCTTGCAGGAGCTTGTCCGATCGAGGACAGATGGGCCGATCGCGGTCTTGCATTCAGACTCGCAGTAAAAGACGCGCTGAATGAGTAGCGGGATGCCAGAGCTTAATCCCGTTTCCTGAGCCAGTCTGCAATCACAGGGGGCAGATCTCGTTGCACCTTGCCGCTGACGTACATGCCAATGTGTCCCACCGGGAAGCCTTTAGCCGTGTAATCCTGGGTGCCGATGTACTTGGCTAGAGCCAGGGAAGAAGCGGGGGGAACGAGATGATCTTTCTCAGCATAGAGGTTGAGAATCGGCATGGTCAGATTGAGCAGATTTACCTGCTGATCCCCAATCTTGACCTGGTTTTTAATCAGCTTATTGCCCTGATAAAAGTCCTTCATGAACTGGCGATAGGTTTCTCCTGCCTGGTCGGGACTGTCGAAAATCCACTTTTCCATTCTAAGAAAGTTGAGCAGTTTTTCTGGGCTGTCCATCAGATCCGGTACATCCAGGTATTTCTGAATGCCCAACTGCTGCGGTTTTAACATCAGAAACTCCAGGTTGAGAAAATCACCCGGAATATTGCCCAGGGCATCCACCATCAGATCCACATCGATCGCTTCTGCCCCCAGGGTGCAACCACCACGCATATTCAATAGGGTTTCGGGTTGATGAAAGTCCACGGGGGCCACCATCACGACCAGATTGTTCACCTTATCCGGATAGAGGGAACTGTAGCAAAGGCTGAAGGTGCCACCCTGACAAATGCCCAGCAGGTTCACCTTGTCCAGTTGATGGCTGGCACGGATAAAATCGACGCAATTGTTCAGATAACCATTGATGTAATCGTCCAGAGTCAACCAGCGATCGCCCCGGCCGGGATAGCCCCAATCGATCAGATAGATATCCAGGCCCAACTTGAGCAGATTAGCCACCAGGGAGCGATCTTCCTGTAAGTCCACCATAAAGGGGCGGTTCACCAGGGCGTAGACCATCAGGATGGGTGTATTGGCTGTCTTTTTCTGATCAACGGGTGATTTAAAGCGATAGAGTTTGACCTTATCTTCCTGGTAAACCACCTCCCTGGGAGTGGCCCCCACCTCAATGTCTTCCTCACGGAGCTGGCTGAGGTTTTCCATGCCCTTCACCAATTTGTGGGTGAGCTGTGCAGATTCGTGCGAGGACTCTTCCAGGTGTATTTGCAACAAAAATGGCAGCATTGTTCATTCCTTCCTCTGAATCAGTTGAGGGATTAAATCAGTTGAGCGATTAAATTTCCAGCCCCGAACCTAGGCTTCTGGTGTGGCATCCGGGGGAGGTGTCTCTGGTGGCTGTTCCTCAGGAGCTGACGTGTTTCCCCTTGCTCTAGAAGATTTTGAGCCTTTAGGGGAGGAAGTCCCTTTGTTGGGTGTTGCTGGAGCAGTGGCGGGTTCTGGGTTGGTCAACTCTGAAGAAACAGTCCGGGTCGGAGTTTGCGTTTCTAACTGGGCTAACTGTTTCTTCAGGCTTTTCACTTCCTTGCGTAATTCGTAGACGGTTTTGTGCAGTTCATCGACCTCACTCCGCAGGGGCAGATTCATCATCCCCATCCAGACTTCCAGTAACTCCTGTTGGTGCAGGCGGTAAAGATTGAGGGCATTCAAGAAGCGTCCCCGTACTTTTAGATTGGCTTCCTGACAAAAAGACTGCTCAAAAACCGTATCCGCGACCCCTGCCCAGAGTTGCTGAAACTCTCGCCAGTCCTTAATCGTTTTGCCCTGCTCCGCTTTGGCCACCAGTTCCCGCATCAGTGCTTCAAAGGAGTGTCCCTGCACTTCTGCCAGCACAATCTGGTAATCTACACTGGCCCGGTAGAGTTGAGTCCAGGCATCAAAGGCGCGCAGAACTTTACCATTCAACTCTCGGGTTGGGCCTAAGAGGGGACTGCGGAGCAAACCAGCAGAAGTTTCTTCATACAGCAAATTCCAGTAAAGGCTATTCAGTTCCAGAAGCGGTTCAGCCTTAGCCGTGCTGACAGCCTGACCGAGGGGGTGAAGAGAGTTCAGCAAGGAAGTTCCCCAGAGTTGATTAAATTTCTGGATCTCCTGCAGATAAAGCTGCCATAGACCGCCCACGTCCTGATTTGCTTTCAGCATGCCGGTTGAAAATTCATCCAGCTGGCTGCGAATACTCTGACTGTAATTCTGGAGGAATTGCTGCCAGTTTTCTCCTGTCCTCACCTGAGGGAAACTCTCCTGCCAGGTATGGAAAGAAAGGCGTAGGAGGCGGGCTAACAGTTGTTGTTGGTCAAAAAAACGTTGTGAGACGGCTTCCAGTCCAGCTTGCTGTTCCTGCAACGGGGCTTGACTGGCCATCCCCACTAGATCAAACCAGTTTTTCCACATCTGGCTACCGATGTCAGTCCAGGTATTGATCAACTGCTCGGTCATACCATTACGAGAAGAGGTTTCCATAGTTTCCTACTCTGCAAAGGGGTAAATGAAGGGGCGGAATGAGGCAGGGGACAGGCAAATTAGGTGTGATGGGCCCCGTTCACCCGCAGGACTTCCCCGGAAACGTAGGCACTGGCTACGGGAGACAGCAGAAAGGCTACAGCCCAGGCAATGTCATCTGGTTTGCCAAAGCGGCGAAACGGAATCTCAGCCGTAATTTTTTCGATCACTTTTTCTGGGATCACCTGGGTCATGGGGGTATCAATAAAGCCGGGGGCGATCGCATTGGCCCGCACCCCATATCGGGCCGCTTCCCGTGCCAGGGATTTCACCAGGCCGATCACCGCTGCTTTGGTAGCTGCATAGTTGGTCTGTCCGGCATTGCCCCGATCGCCCGAAATTGAACTGATCGCCACGATCGAACCACTGCCCCGTTCATACAGGCCATTAATAAAGGGCAGAATCGTGTGGTTCACGCCTTTAAGGTTGACATTAATGACCGCATCCCAATCCTGGGGGGTTAATTTGTTGAAAAAGTTATCACGGGTAATGCCAGCGTTAGCCACCAGGCCGTAAACCGGCCCCAGCTTGGCCTCAATCTCGGCGGCGGCGGCTTCCATTGAGGCTAAATCCGTCACATCCGCCTGGATCGCTAATGCCCCACTGGGAGACTCGCTAACTTTAATGTCTGTATAAGCAACCTTTGCCCCCAGATTGACGAGCAAAGCGACGATCGCCGCACCAATGCCCTGGTTGCCTCCGGTGACGACGACAACTTTATCTTCTAATCCTAGTGATACCATGATGGTTCCTCCTTGCGATTATAGGTTCGCAACTGGATTCGTTTGGCTAGACTCCTTCGATCGCAATGGCTGTCCCACCCCCTGTACCGTGACAGAGCGCTGCCATGCCGAGGCTCAAATTGCGTTGACGCAGCCCATGCAGGAGGGTGACCACAATCCTGGCCCCGGAAGCACCAATGGGATGGCCCAGGGCGATCGAGCCGCCATTCACATTCAATTTGCTGTGCTCCACCCCCAGCATCCGCTCAAATAACAGGTTGCTGACGGCAAAAGCTTCATTATTTTCAAACAAATCAAAGTCGCTGACCTGTCGATTTAACTTTTTGAGTAACTTCTGAGCCGCATAGATCGGCATTTCAGGAAAACGCCAGGTTTCTCCTCCCGCCCAGGTTCCGCCTAAGATTTTGCCGATCGGGGTTAAGCCATAGCGATCGACGGCTGCCTGGCTGGCCAGGACCAGAGCCGCGGCCCCATCGGAAATCTGACTGCTGTTGCCAGCGGTGAGAATGCCATCGGGTTTGAAGGCAGGTCGTAATTTGGCCAGGGTTTCCAGGCTGGTATCCGCCCGAATGCCCTCATCGGTGGAAACGGTCTGGGTGCCTTTTTTAGTTGCAATTTCGATCGGCACAATTTCGGTCTGGAAGCTTCCCGCTGTGGTGGCCGCTGCTGCCCGTTGCTGCGAATCGTAAGCCACTTCATCCACATCCTTACGAGTAAAGCCGTGGGTTTCGGCCAGCCGTTCCGTTTGCTCTCCCATTCCTTCCCCGGTGGTGGCATCGCTTAAGCCGTCCTGCAGAATAATATCTGTCAAGGGTTCGGGGCTGCCCATCAACAACTTATAGCCCCAGCGGGCGCGGTGAGAGAGGAAAAACCCACTCTGGGACATGGATTCCATTCCTCCAGCCAAGACCAGATCGGCTTCTCCTGTGCGGATTGCCAGGGCCGCATTGATCAGGCTGATCATGCCGGAGGAGCAGACCATATCCACCCCATAACCATCCACGCTGGCGGGAATACCGGCCTTAAATGCCGCCTGGCGGGGGAGTAACTGTCCGTGACCCGCTTTTAAGACATTGCCCATAATGTAGAGGTCTAAGGCACTGCCCACTACATTGGCCCGACTGAGTGCAGTTGCCATGGCCAGCCCCCCCAACTCAGCGGGGGAGAAATGGGCCAGACTTCCTCCAAACCGTCCCAGTGGGGTACGGACGGCAGAAATAATATAGACATCCATAGAAAAGCACACAAACTTCTATACTATTAATTTTTTCCTGTTTGAGGTGCGTTTCAACTAAACGCTACTTTATCTTCATGATCTGCTTTAAAAACTGTGAATTTGGGCTAGCCTTAACTCTGCTGCCGCGATCGATAGGTTGAGCACAATCAAGTTGAAGAAAAGCTAAATTTGTTGTCTAAATTACCTATTGCTACTTTCCTGTTCAGCCCGATTAGTTTCCTCTAGCCGCGCCAACCAAATGAAGAGGGTTGTTCCCCAGCAGTTCCTGAAGAGAGAACCCAGATCGAGCCTGGAGAGCAGGGGAGATAGGCGGGATTGTGAAGAAATTATCTGATTTCTTCTGTAGGTTATTACGCATCCCTTAGGATCAGCATAGAGTCTCAAGTGGACTGGCTTGTTTCATGATTCTGCTCTTGTTGCTTTTATTTATTTAACAGCTTCATTCAGAATTTGTTTAGCTCTTCTGCAATCGTGGGATACCATTGTGTTGCTCTCTGATTGACCTCTGGGTACACATAAACGGTCGTTTTTTTTCAGACCTGCCTGCTCATCTTTCAACTCCGTAGAAATGATCTAAAAACTGGTTGAGCAACTGAGGGATGAGGCTTTTAATTGCAGCGCTTGACAAGCCTCAAGTTAGCAGCCACTTGAAGGAGAATTTAGGGAATTAACTATGGCATCTATCCAAACAGAAGGGGCGAAGACAGCTAAAGGCAGCGATCGCCCAAACGTTGGGGGGACAGACCGTCGCTTTAAGCCCCTGGATCTGGCGATGAAGCGGCAGCAGTACCGGCCCGAGGCCCTGATTGAAGTTCTGCATAAGGCCCAGGAAAGCTTTGGCTATCTGGAAGAAGAGGTGCTGGTTTACATTGCCAGAGGACTGAAACTTCCGCTCAGCCGGGTTTATGGGGTAGCCACTTTCTACCATCTCTTTTCCCTCAAACCCAGTGGGGCCCATACCTGTGTGGTCTGTTTGGGAACGGCCTGCTACGTCAAGGGCAGCAATAAAGTGGCAGAAGGGCTGGAGCAGGAATTGGGGATCAAAGTGGGTGAAACAACCCCTGATGGCAAAATTTCCCTGATGGCGGCCCGCTGTGTTGGGGCCTGTGGGATTGCCCCCGTTGTTGTTTTTGACGGTGCCGTTGCCGGTAAGCAGGAACCTGAAAACGCTTTGGCAAGGATAAAAGAGTGGGAACTGGGGTAGGCCGCTCTCAACCGACTTGGCCCGATTGACCTTTTCCCTGCTAACCGAGGAGAACATGAGTATGGATCTTACAGAATTGATTGCAGTGGGTAGCGCTGAACGGGAACGACAGAAAAGTGTCCGGGTTCACTGTTGCACTTCCACCGGATGTCGGGCCGCCAACTCCCAGGAGGTTTTGCAGCAGTTGCAGGCGGGAATAACGGCAAAAGGAATGGGCGATCGGGTCGAAGCGGTCGGGGTGGGCTGTATGGGCTTTTGTGGCCGGGGCCCCCTGGTGCAGGTTGAACCCGCTGGCATTTTGTATGAAGAAGTCAAACCCGATGAAGCTCCCAGCATTATCACGGCGCTGGAAGGCGGCAAGGCTAAGGCTCTGCAGGGAGATATCCAGCACCCCTTCTTTGCCCATCAGGTCAAGATTGTACGGGAGTACAGCGGCAAGATCGATCCAGAACGAATTGAAGAATATATTGCTGTGGGCGGCTATCAGTCCCTCCACAAAGTCCTGTACGAAATGACCCCGGCGGAAGTTGTGACCGAGATTACCCGCAGTGGGCTACGGGGACGGGGAGGGGGTGGTTATCCCACGGGGTTGAAGTGGGCCACGGTGGCCAAAATGCCCGGTGAACAGAAGTATGTGATCTGTAATGGCGATGAGGGCGATCCCGGTGCTTTTATGGATCGAAGTGTGCTGGAAAGCGATCCCCATCTGGTGCTGGAGGGCATGGCGATCGCCGGTTATGCAATTGGGGCTAACCACGGTTTTATCTATGTTCGGGCTGAGTATCCCCTGGCGATCCAGCGGTTGCAAAAGGCCATCCAGCAAGCCAAAAAATATGGTCTTCTAGGCAGCCAGATCTTCGATTCCCACTTCGACTTCAAAATTGAGATTCGGATTGGGGCTGGGGCCTTTGTCTGCGGAGAAGAAACTGCCTTGATCGCCTCAATTGAAGGTGGGCGTGGCAATCCCCGTCCCCGACCTCCCTATCCAGCCCAATCTGGACTGTGGCACTGTCCTACCTTAATTAACAATGTCGAAACCTTTGCCAACATTGCGCCGATCGTCCGGGAGGGGGCAGACTGGTATGCCAGCATTGGCACAGAAAAGAGTAAGGGCACCAAAATCTTTGCGCTCACAGGCAAGATTCGCAACAACGGTCTGATTGAAGTGCCGATGGGGATCAGCCTGCGCCAGATTGTCGAAGAAATGGGGGGCGGGGTGCCCGATGGTCAGGTCAAAGCGGTGCAGACGGGTGGCCCCTCCGGTGGCTGTATTCCGGCTGACCTGCTCGATACCCCAGTGGATTACGACTCCCTCACTGCCCTGGGTTCAATGATGGGGTCCGGCGGCATGGTGGTCATGGATGAATCGACCAATATGGTGGAAGTGGCCCATTTTTATATGGAATTCTGTCGGGGAGAAAGTTGTGGCAAATGTATTCCCTGTCGGGCCGGTACGGTACAACTTTACGGTCTGCTGACGAAATTGCTGCACAAACAAGCCACCCCGGCGGATTTAGACAAGCTGAAAGAACTCTGCGCCATGGTTAAGGAAACCAGCCTGTGTGGGTTAGGCATGAGTGCTCCCAATCCGGTGCTCAGTACCCTGCGCTATTTCGGTGAAGAGTATGAAGCTTTGCTCCCTTCAATCACGGACCTGAATGGTCGAGTGGGCCGGGTTCCGGTTTCCCAGTGAGGTCGGGTGACTGGGACTGCCGCTATCCAGTTCATAGCAGCGCGCAAATTTTAGATGGTCTAGCTGAGGTAGAGAAGAATGTCAGTCAAGACGCTCAAAATTGATGGAGTCGATATTGCGATCGAAGAGGGGGCAACCATCCTGCAGGCCGCCAGGGAAGCCCAGGTTCCAATTCCGACCCTCTGTCACTTGGAAGGGGTTACGGATGTGGGGGCCTGTCGGTTATGCCTGGTGGAGGTGAAGGGCACCAGTAAACTTTTGCCGGCCTGTGTCACCCAGGTGGCGGAAGGCATGGAGATTCAAACCAATACGCCAAAATTGCAAGATTATCGGCGGATGACCGTGGAATTGCTGTTTGCTGAGGGCAATCACGTTTGTTCGATCTGTGTGGCGAATGGCAATTGTGAGTTACAGGACATGGCGATCGCCGTTGGCATGGATCACTCCCGTTTTACCTATCGCTTCCCCGATCGCCCGGTGGATGCTTCCCATCCCCAATTTACGATCGACCACAACCGCTGTATTCTCTGTACCCGCTGTGTTCGGGTCTGCGATGAAATTGAAGGGGCCCATGTCTGGGATGTGGCCCAACGGGGAGCGGCCTGCTATATCGTCTCCGGCTTAAACCAACCCTGGGGTGAGGTGGAAGCCTGTACCTCCTGTGGTAAGTGTGTCGATGCCTGTCCCACCGGAGCCATTTTCCGTAAAGGTGAAACGACGGGTGAGAAAGACCGCGATCGGGACAAATTGGAATTTCTAGTCACAGCACGGGAGAAACACGAGTGGACAAGATAACCGAACTAGAGGTGACGACGCTGGCTGAGCTGGAAGCCCTGATTCAGCGGGTCAAAACCGCCCAGACCGAGTATGCTACCTACAGTCAGGAGCAGGTTGACCATATTTTCAAGCAGGCAGCCCTGGCCGCTAATGCCGCTCGCATTCCCCTGGCTAGACTGGCGGTGGCGGAAACGGGCATGGGGGTGGTAGAAGACAAAGTGATCAAAAACCACTTTGCCTCCGAAATTATCTACAATAAATATAAAAACCTCAAAACCTGCGGCATTATTGAGTCCGATCCGTCCTTTGGCATTCAAAAGCTAGCAGAGCCGGTGGGCATTGTCGCTGGCATCGTTCCCACCACTAACCCCACGGCCACCACCATTTTCAAAGCCCTGCTGGCCCTCAAAACCCGCAATGGCATTATTTTTTCGCCCCACCCTCGGGCCAGGGGTTGTACGGTGGCGGCGGCCCAATTGGTGTTGGAGGCTGCAGTGCAGGCGGGAGCGCCCCCCCATCTAATCGGCTGGATCGATCAACCCACCGTTGCCCTGTCCCAGGCATTGATGCAGCATCCAGACATCAAACTGATCCTGGCCACAGGGGGACCGGCCATGGTCAAAGCTGCCTACTCTTCGGGCCGGCCATCCCTGGGGGTGGGAGCAGGTAATACCCCCGCTGTGATCGATGCAACGGCTCATCTGAAGATGGCGGTGTCCTCCATTATTCTCAGTAAAACCTTTGACAACGGCATGATCTGCGCCAGTGAGCAGTCGGTCATCGTCCTGGATGAAGTCTATGAGGAGGTCAAGGCAGAATTTTGCGATCGGGGTGCTTACTTTCTCACTGCCGAGGAACAGCAACACCTGGCTCCCCATGTGATCGTTGAGGGCCACCTCAATCCCAAGATCGTGGGTCAACCGGCCCAGGCGATCGCGGATTTGATCAACCTGAAACTGCCACCCCAAACTCGATTATTGCTGGCGGAGGTAGAAGCGATCGGTGGGGCGGAACCCTTCTCCTACGAAAAGCTATCCCCAATCCTGGCCATGTACCGGGCCAAAGACTTCCAGGATGCAGTCAGTAAGGCGGCGGCCCTGCTCAATTTTGGCGGACTGGGCCATACGGCGGTGCTCTATACCAATCCGGCTAATACGGAGCATATCCGCCAGTTTGAACATCAGATGCAGGCGGCCCGAGTGCTGATTAATACTCCTTCCTCCCAGGGGGCGATCGGAGATCTGTATAACTTCCGTCTTGATCCCTCCCTGACCCTGGGCTGTGGCACCTGGGGGGGCAATTCGATCTCCGAAAATGTGGAACCCCGTCATCTCCTCAATATTAAAACCGTGGCAGAGCGGCGGGAAAATATGCTCTGGTTCCGCGTTCCCCCCAAAATTTATTTCAAATATGGTGCGCTGCCGATCGCTCTACAGGAATTAGCCGGTCGCAAACGGGCCCTGATCGTCACCGATCAACCAATTTTTGAATTGGGCATGACCCGTGGGATCGAGACCGTGCTGACCGAAATTGGCTTGCGCTACGACATCTTCTATGACGTTGAACCCGATCCCTCTTTGGAAACCGTGGAGCGGGGGCTGGAGTTAATGCGGCGATTTGAACCGGATGTGATCCTGGCCTTTGGGGGTGGCTCTCCCATGGATGCAGCCAAAATTATGTGGCTGATGTACGAACATCCAGAAATTGAGTTCACCGGGCTGGCGATGCGGTTTATGGATATTCGCAAGCGGGTTTATCAACTGCCGCCCCTGGGGGATAAAGCCATCCTGGTTGCCATTCCCACCACTTCAGGAACAGGATCGGAAGTCACCCCCTTTGCCGTGGTCACCGATCGACGCAGCCATATTAAATATCCTCTGGCAGATTATGCCCTGACCCCAACCATGGCGATCGTTGACCCGGAACTGGTTTTAAATCTGCCCCGCCGGTTGACGGCCCACGGTGGGATTGATGCCCTGGTGCATGGACTGGAAGCCTATGTGTCGGTGCTGTCCTCGGAATACACCAATGGTCTGGCCCTGGAGGCAATTCGGCTGTTGTTCAAATATTTGCCCGCCGCTTATCACCAGGGTAAGGACAATCCCAAAGCTCGGGAGAAGGTGCATTATGCCGCCACCATGGCCGGACTGGCCTTTGCCAATACCTTCCTGGGGATCTGCCATTCCATCGCCCACCAGCTTGGGGCCACCTTCCAGATTCCCCACGGTCTGGCCAACGCTCTGATGATTTCCCATGTGATTCGCTATAACGCCACCGATGCCCCCTTCAAACAAGCCAGTTTTTCCCAGTACAAATACCCGAATGCAATCTGGCGCTATGCCCGCATCGCTGACCATCTGCAATTGGGGGGTAGCAGTGAAGCCGAAAAAGTCGATCGGTTGATTGCGGCGATCGAAAACCTGAAGCGGGAGATAGAGATTCCGGCTACGATCCGCGAGTGCTTAGCCGATCCAGGGGTAAACTTTTACGCTCACCTCGATCATCTGGCAGACCAGGCTTTTGACGACCAATGTACGGGAGCCAATCCCCGCTACCCTCTGATCCAGGACTTACGCCAACTGCTGATCGATGCCTACGAGGGCAAACCCGTTCTTGCAACCGCCGATCCCCCCCTCAATACTACTGTTCCCACCCAACGCCAGCCCACGGGAGTCAGCCAATGAGCAAAGAAAATCTCTTTCTCTGTATGGGATCGGCCTGCCATCAACTGGGGGTTTACGAAGTTCTACCCCGCTTACAGGCCCTGCTCCGCACTTACAAACTGGAGGATCGGATTGAACTCAAAGGGTCCTTCTGTCTGGAAACCTGTAGCCATGGGATTGTGATGAAATTTCGCGATCGTCACTTTCTCAATATCAGCCCCCAGAATATCGAAACCCTGTTTGTCGAGGAGATGCTGCCGATCGTCCAACTGCAACTGCGTTGATCCCGCCCTTGTTATCCACCTCCGCCTGCGTTATCTCTATGGAAGACACCCAAAACCATATCTGGAAATTGCTCTGGGAGTACGATCCCAGTGGGGTGGTGGTGGTGGATGCCGATCTGTACATCAAGATGGTGAACCCGTCTCTGTGCCGGATGTTTGGGGTTAAGCCGGAGGACGTGATCGGTCAACCTGCCGTGGTTATTTTTGATGATGTGACTGATTTACGGCGGGTGTGGCAGCAGGATATTGTGATTCGCGGTCAGCTCAAAGAATATGCCCAGCCCCAGCTCTATGTCAATGAGGTAATTTTTGCGATCGCCGATGCCGGGGTGATTGTCTGCATCATGGTAGATATGAGCCATGAATTAGAGCGTAAACGGCAACTGGAAAAATTGAAATATGAAACCGTCCAGAAAGTGAACGAGGTGGTGGATAAACAAATGAAAGTTGTGCAGGAAATTGCCGGTCTGTTGGGAGAAACCACAGCGGAAACCAAAGTTAGCCTGTTAAAAATTATTCAGATGCTTGGGCAAAACACCGTTTAGGAAAGCGTATGGCAGTCGATCACTTTCTCGATATCTACGCCTCCAGCCTTAACAAAAAGGGAGAAGAACTCTGTGGCGATAAGGTGAAATATCTCAAAGGTGACCACCAGGCGATTATTGTGCTTTCCGATGGGTTGGGTAGTGGGGTCAAGGCTAACATTCTGGCCACCCTGACCACGGAAATTCTGATCACGATGTTGAGTGCTGATCTACCCCTGGAAGAAGTTTTGAAAACCGTGATCGCCACCCTCCCGATTTGCCAGGTACGGAAAATTGCCTACTCTACCTTTACGATTATCCGCATCGACTATGAAACGAACCAGTTTACGGTAATTAACTTTGATAATCCTTCATTTTTCTACTTTCAACAGGGTCGAGCTGTCCAGATGGAAACGCGAGCAGAAACGATCCTGGATCGTAAGATTTTGATCAGCACTGGACAGTTGAGGAAAGGAGATTTTCTTGCCGCTATTAGCGATGGGGTGCTCTATGCAGGCATGGGGGTAACGCTAAATTTTGGTTGGGGTTGGGAGGCGATCGCCCAATTTATTGAAGCTGTAATTACTCAAAAAACAACCCGAACCCATACCGCTCACACCATTGTCCAGGAAGTGATTCAAAAAACCCTCCATCTCTACCAGGGAGAAGTGGGAGACGATGCGACGTTTGTGGGAGTCTATGTGCGTCAACCCCATCCCTTAATCATCTTTTCAGGCCCTCCCCTTAATCCCAAACAGGATGCTGTACAGGTGGATAAACTCCTCAACTTTCAGGGGCGCAAGGTGATCTGCGGGGGAACAACGGGCAATATTGTTGCCAAGCATCTGGGGGAAATGATCGAAATGGACTTAGGGACGATGCGGAAAGAACTCCCTCCGATCGGGCTGCTCAAAGGTATTGATCTGGTCACAGAGGGAATCCTGACAATTTCTAAAGCAACGGAATATATTAAAACCTGTGATTGCAACTTGTCTCGTCTCCAGTTCGATCACAATGGTGCCTTTTTGCTAGCACGGGAAATCCTGCAAGCGGATTCGATTCTTTTCTTAATTGGGCAGAGTATTAATGAGTTCTATCAGAATCCCCTCCTGCCTAAAAATATTTCAATACGTCGCAGTCTAATTGAGGAATTAGTCAAATTTCTGCGCGATCGTCAGAAGGAGGTGGAAATTGAGTATTGTTAGCTTAACTTGATTGGAATTGAAACAGAAAAGTTATGGGTAAGGTAGTTCTATTTAAGGTGAACTCGTATGAGTTCCCGGATTGACCGATGGGAACATCTCAACCAGTATGAACGAAAATATTTGCAGGAAAGGATGAAAATTTATGATGATATTCTGGTACAGAATGAAGATATCATGGTTATAGCAGAAAAATATCAACTGACGATTGAGGAGGTAAAGCGGGCAAAAGATTATGCTTTTGGTGAAGGAGTTGTAAAGTATAGATTTGTTCCAGATCTGGATATGGCTATGGCATGGCAGAGAATGGCAGCAGGGCAAGGAAATCCAGTTGATGAAAAATTTTTGAGGCACGAGATCTATGAATCTGAGTTGGTTAAGCAAGGACTAGATCCTCAAAGTGCTCATAAACTTGCTCAAAAAGGCTTTCCCTGGTCAGAATTACTCTAATAGATGAGAGAGTTATGTACTTCCTGACTATGGCCCAATCGAGAGAGAAAACATTTCAGCAGGCATTAAGGCTTTGCCAAAGTCTTTTAGATTACAAGAATCAATTCTCTGAGGTGCCCTGCCAGGCTATCAACCTTTTTTGTGAGGTCAGTAGAGATCCTTGTCTTCTTTTGCAACTTAGCAAGAAGTACCCCAAAGAAATTATCAATGCAAATGAAGCCGTTGAGCAATACTCTCGCAGTATAGATAACTGGAAAGGCAAGGACTGCCCTTTTGGTCTTAAGGATCACTGTAATATATTGCATTTCTTTCTTAGCTTTAATTCTGGAAACTTTGTTTTTTATAGAGGTAAAGACTTCACTCCTGAAATGATTTGTGAATTTCTCTGGGACTGGAAAGGAATTGACCTGAAAGATTTGATGGCTGAGCGGAGACAGGTATTTGAAGCTAGTAATCAGGATACAGGTGAGTATGTCTAAAAAAATCAGATTTGCTACAGTTTGGCTGGCAGGATGTTCCGGTTGTCATATGTCCTTCCTCGATCTGGATGAATGGTTAATTGAACTGGCTCAGTGCGTGGATGTGGTTTACAGTCCGGTTGGTTCTGATCTGAAGGAATATCCAGAAAATGTGGATGTTTGTCTGGCAGAGGGCGGGATTGCCAATGAAGATAATCTGGAACTGATTTTGCAAGTCAGAAAACGCACCAAAACCTTAATTTCCTTTGGCGATTGTGCGGTCACTGCAAATGTGCCGGGGATGCGTAATATGTTGGGTAAGGCGGAGGCAGTATTGCGACGGGGTTATCTGGAATTAGCCGACAATACCCGTCAATTGCCCCATGCACCGGGAATTGTGCCGGAACTGCTGGATAAAGTGTTGCCCATCCATGAAGTGGTTCCTGTGGATATTTTTATGCCCGGTTGCCCTCCCCCCGCCGATCGGATCAAAGCGACGATCGCCCCCCTCTTAAAAGGTGAACAACCCCAGATGGTGGGGCGAGACATGATCAAGTTTGGTTAGATTTAGTTACATCAGAGGTACTCAACATGTCAGGTTCAAATTCTTTGGAAGAACGGATTGCCAAGGCGATCGCGGCTGCCCATACCGTCTGTGCTGAAAAAGGCGATCAATCCCCCGAATGTGCCGTAGCCTGGGACATTGTGGAAGAGTTGCAGGCAGAAGCTTCCCATCAACGCTCTGAACACCATAACACTCCGTTTGAGCAGTACTGTGAAGACAATCCCGGCGCGATCGAAGCCCGAATTTATGATGATTAATCCATGAATATTGTTGGGCTAATCTTAGCAGGTCTACTTTTGCCGTCCGCCCCAGTGGTTCCTGTCTCCCCTTCTGTTTGGATCGGACAGTCCCCCACTCCATCGAAGGGAGCAATGGGCAGTTTTGGTTTTAGTCTGCCAATCAAGCAGCAAGGGGGTAATTGCCCACAATTTTTGCGAGTTAAAACCACATCTCGGTATTACGAAGGGGGAGGTGAACATACCGTCATCCCCGACACCCTGGTGATCACCGGCCCTGCCAAATATCGATCTGGTAACAAGAAAACGGCTGAATACGAGGCCAGCTTAAAACCCGAATTTGCCAATTGTAAAGGTCAAATTTTACCCACGCCTGACCATCCCTATCGGGTTCAATTGGCTAACGGTAAACTGCTTTTCCGGCTCGAACTCCCCCCGGATACCCCCGCCCATCCCAGCCTGATTACCTATCGCGCCATTCTAACGGGCCGTCCCTATATCCGCTGGGCGATCGCTGATTGAATGTAGCAATAAATGAGAGAAACTATGAAACGACGAATTCTAACCGACTCCAGCTACACTTTCAGCAAGTATTTTGATCTGGCTTTTACGACAGCGGATATTCTGGCGGAGTTGGATTGTAGATTCGATCGCCGTTATCTTGATCTGCCCAGTGTGAGCGATCACCCCACCTGTTTAGATTTTCTTAGCCAAACTATTGAACGTAATCTCCGAGTTACCAATCCGACAACTGAAACAGCCAAACGCGAAACCTTAATTGCCCCAATTCTATTTGAAGTGTGTGCAGAAATAGGTTTGACGCTGCAAATTGAGTATCCCATTATGGTCAACGATCTGCTAAAAGGCACACTGGATTATTACATTCCTACTGGTTCCGGGCTGTTAGTTGTTGAAGCGAAACAGGCTGATCTGAGTCGGGGATTTACTCAGCTTGCCATTGAATTGATTGCTCTGGATCAGTGGATTAACTCTGAAGCCTCTTGTTTGTATGGGGCCGTTACGACAGGAGAAGATTGGAGATTTGGTAGGTTAGAGCGAAGCGATCGTCGGGTTATTCAAGATATTAACCTCTATCGTGTCCCGGAAGGATTAGAACAACTGGTTAAAACCCTGATCGGAATTTTGCAAATCGATCAACCTGTTTTGGAGCCTGTAAGCTAATGGATAAATTTGAGCGAACTAAAACTCTATTTTCTATTCTTCTGGAAGTTATTTCTAAAAAGCGAAAAAAGTACGTGAACAGTCTGGGACAGAGTTTATCACCGGATGAAGTTCGTGCGTTGATCAGTATTCAACCTGTACCAGATGAGTTAGTTGCTATTTACACCTGCGTTCGGGGCACACCCTGGGATCATGAGGATACAAAGTTGTGGGGCTTAATTCCTGGCTATGGACTGATTGCCATTAATGAAATTAATGAAATAATTAATAAATTTATTGAGTGGCGTAATGAAGGTATTGAACAGGACTGGCAACCGGATATGATTCCCTTTCTGCAAAATTACTCTGGGGACTATTATTTTATTAGATCATTAGAAGATGACAATTCCATCGTTTCTTTAATCCACGATGCAGGTTTGTATTCTTCTATATATCAGAATATCGAGCATTTTATTTTGACTACCATCGATTGCTATAAGAAGAAGCTTTATGTCCTTGAAGAAGGGATTTTGGCAGATAACGATAAATTAGATTTTATTAAATTAAAGAAGCAGATTAAAGAAAGTACAAAACCGCTCAAATAATTTTTGGAGACCAGGGAATATTATGAAAACCATTGTTATCGATCCCGTTACCCGGATTGAGGGCCACGCCAAAATTTCGATTTACTTAAATGAGGCTGGTGAAGTGGATGATGCCCGCTTTCATGTGGTGGAATATCGGGGATTTGAAAAATTTTGTGAGGGCCGCCCCTTTACTGAAATGGCAGGAATTACCGCGCGGATCTGTGGTATCTGTCCCGTCAGTCATCTCCTCGCTGCTGCAAAAACTGGAGACAAAATTCTAGCGGTCACCATTCCCCCGGCGGCTGAAAAGTTGCGTCGCTTGATGAATCTGGCTCAATTGATCCAGTCCCATGCCCTTTCCTTCTTTCACCTCAGCAGTCCAGACTTTCTGCTCGGATGGGAAAGCGATCCGGCCCAACGGAATGTGTTTGGTTTAATTGCCGCCGATCCAGAGTTAGCCAGAGCTGGAATTCGCTTACGTCAGTTTGGCCAAACCATTATTGAACTATTGGGAGCCAGAAAAATTCACGCTGCCTGGTCCGTTCCCGGTGGAGTGCGATCGCCCCTGGCTGCAGAAAGTCGAGAGTGGATTGTGGAGCGCTTACCAGAATCCTTTGCAACCATTAATCTGGCTCTAAATTTGTTCAAAAATCTACTGGATACGCAACTGCAGCCAGAAATTAATATTTTTGGTGAATTTCCTACTCTATTTATGGGATTGGTGGGCACAAATGGCGAGTGGGAGCACTATGGGGGGCATTTACGCTTTACCGATAGCCAGGGAAACATTGTTGCCGATAACCTGAGTGAAGATGATTATCAGGACTACCTGGGAGAAGCCGTCGAACCCTGGTCCTACCTCAAATTTCCCTACTACAAACCCCTGGGCTATCCCGATGGCATTTACCGGGTTGGCCCCCTGGCCCGTTTGAATGTGTGTCAGACCATTGGAACTCCCAAAGCCGATCGAGAATTACAGGAATTTCGCGATCGCGCGGGCGGCCATCCCACCTCTTCTTTTCTCTATCACTATGCCCGTTTGATTGAAATTCTGGCTTGTCTGGAAAATGTAGAGCGTTTAATGGCCGATCCCGACATCTTAAGCGGACGGGTGCGATCCCAGGGAGGGGTGAACTGTTTGGAAGGGGTTGGCGTGAGTGAAGCCCCACGGGGAACGTTATTCCATCACTATCAGGTGGATGAAAATGGTTTGATTCAAAAAGTGAATCTAATTATTGCCACCGGACAAAACAATCTGGCTATGAATAAAACCGTCGCTCAAATTGCTAAGCATTATATTCATGGAAGCGAAATTCCCGAAGGACTGCTCAATCGGGTGGAAGCGGGAATTCGTTGCTTTGATCCCTGTCTATCCTGCTCCACCCATGCAGCCGGACAGATGCCTTTACATCTGGAACTTATAGCCGCTGATGGTACACTTTTGGATCAAAAATATCGTTAGTGCTGCTATACAGCAAGCCTATTTGAGATCTAACCGCGGACAGGGAGTTCCACCCCTTCTGTGGAGAAACGGCACACCCCCTTTTTCTCAATCCACTCAGGGTTGCTATATATCTACGAGTGTTAAGTTTAGTTAAGATTTCCACCGATTAGTCGTTGAGTAGCTCGTGATACAAAAAAGCGGAATTTCTCCCCCTACTGTATGAAATACGGTTAATTTTCTCAGGCTTTGCTGAATTTCGGTAAGCATTGGGGAATTATATTGTTGCTTTCATTTAACTGGATGTCACGCGTTGTAGGAGCAGCGGCAATGGGTGCAGAAATTCCTGCCCTGCTACCTCAATTGGGAACTTCTCTGCTCTGGGAATTTGGATTTGTCAAAAATAATCTATCGAAGGAAACACTATTATGAGTCATGAACTTCGAGTTCAGGCTATCGCTCAAGTTACTGATCGCAGCCCTCTACCATCAAAACTGCCTAATCGCCTGGAAGATCTCTGGGCTGCGGATGTATTTACCCTGAGTAAAATGCAGGCCAGTTTGCCTAAAGATGTGTTTAAGTCTCTACAAAAGACCATTAAAACCGGTGGCAAGCTGGATGCTTCCGTTGCTGGAATTGTGGCCGCAGCAATGAAAGATTGGGCGATCGCAAAAGGGGCTATGTACTACGCCCACGTTTTTTATCCCCTTACAAATGCCACTGCCGAAAAACATGATGGTTTCATCGCTGTCCAGAGTGACGGTACGGTGATCACCGAATTTACCGGCAAAGCTCTAGTGCAGGGAGAACCGGATGGCTCTTCTTTTCCCAATGGTGGCATTCGATCAACAGCGGCGGCCCGGGGCTACACGGCCTGGGATGTGACCAGTCCAGCCCACGTGATGGAAACGGATAATGGAGTCACCCTCTGTATTCCCACCGTGTTTGTCTCCTGGACAGGGGAAGCTCTGGATAAAAAAACACCTCTGCTGCGTTCCAACCTGGCCATGAGTAAAGCTGCGACCCGGGTGCTTAAACTCCTGGGTCATACCGAAGTCGCCACCGTGAATTCCAGTTGTGGGCCAGAGCAGGAATATTTTCTGGTAGATGCTCACTTTGCCCATAACCGCCCCGATCTGTTACTGGCGGGTCGAACCCTGTTTGGTAAACCTCCGGCCAAAGGGCAACAATTTGACGACCACTACTTCGGTGCGATCCCGGAACGGGTGCAGGTGTTCATGCAGGATGTGGAGACCCGCCTTTATCGCCTGGGAATTCCAGCTAAAACCCGCCATAACGAAGTTGCTCCCGGTCAGTTTGAGATTGCGCCATTTTTTGAAGCAGCCAATGTCGCCAGCGATCATCAACAGTTGACCATGACTGTACTACGGCTGACGGCAAAGAAACATGGATTTGTCTGTTTATTGCACGAAAAACCCTTTGCCGGGGTGAATGGTTCTGGCAAGCATGTGAACTGGTCTGTTGGGAATGCCACCCAGGGGAATCTGCTTGATCCCGGCGACGATCCCCACGAGAACCTGCAATTTCTGCTGTTCTGTGGCGCGGTGATTCGGGGTGTGCATCAGTATGGTGGCTTGCTGCGGGCTGTCGTTGCAACTGCCAGTAATGACCATCGACTGGGGGCCAATGAAGCTCCACCGGCGATCATTTCCGTTTATCTGGGTAGTCAACTGGAAGAAATCTTTAACCAGATTAGCCAGGGAAAAGTGCTGGATTTCAGTCACGCTGGCGCAATGGATCTGGGAGTGGACACCTTACCCGTACTGGCAAAGGACCCGGGTGATCGCAACCGCACCTCTCCGTTTGCTTTTACGGGGAATCGGTTTGAATTTCGAGCCGTGGGATCGGGACAATCCGTGTCTGGTCCCCTGGTCGCCATGAATACGATTCTGGCAGATTCGCTCACCTGGGTGGCGGATCAACTGGAAGCCGGGTTATCTCAGGGTGGAGAGTTGAAAACCACGATTTACAGTCTGCTGAAATCGATCATTGAACAGCACGGAGTGATCATTTTTGGTGGCAACGGTTATTCAGCAGAATGGCACCAGTTGGCTGCAGAACGGGGATTGCCTAACCTGCGTACAACGGCGGATGCTTTGCCCGTGCTAAAGTCTGCTGAAATTGAAGCCCTGTTCGATCGCCTCGGTGTCCTTTCTCCGGTGGAGTTAGAAAGCCGCTTTGATGTCTATGCTGAGCAATATATCAGCTCGATCAAGTTGGAGGCAAAGCTGGTGGTCAGCATGGCAAAAACGATTATCTATCCTGCCGCTGTTCGCTATCTCTCCGATCTATCTGATGCGATCGCTCGGACTACGGCCATTGGGATCAGCCTGGAAAAAGATACAGCCGTCCATGTGTCCAACCTGATTCAATTGATGCTGGATAACATCAGTAAGTTAAGTGCGGCAATGGGCAGGCATGATTTTGCAGATGTGGAAGATCATATGCAGTATTGCGCCCAAACTCTCCGTCCCCTGATGGATCAAGTACGGGAATATGCTGACGCACTGGAAGCTGAAGTAGCAGATGATTTGTGGCCTTTGCCCACCTATCAGGAAATGCTGTTTGTGAAGTAGCGATAATTTTTTCCCACTATCGAGTTGTAAGGCGCAGAAGTGAAACTCCTTTTGCTCAATTCAACCCGCTGAACAGATTATCAAAGTTTGGCCTGAGCAGTTTAGCAGGTAATTTAATGCAGTCACTCGCAACGAGTGCTCTCCCAGATGGGGTTGACAGGAGCATTCACTTGCAAGCACCGCATTTACGTTTTACAACCTGTTATTCCTGCTCAGACCTTTCCTGCGTTCAATCTGCTTGAACCACACCTCGGGATCGCCCTGTTGCAGGTGCTGAAAGCGATTTATTCAATCCAAATCACAATTTGACCAGAACTAAATCAGAGGATTACTGTGGAGATTGGGGTGTTTCTGCCCAATTTGATCAGCTGTAGCCGCGATCACATCCCCGAATGTATTAGTAATATACTGGTCTAGAACTCTTGTTCTGCAATGATCCCTGCAATTGTAACCAGCAGTACCCGATTAAACGTTATCAACTGTTCTCCCTGGGGACGTATACTAGGAGAAACTTTTCATCGGTCCAGCTTCTTGAGTCATAAGAGGAGCGAGACTTGAGTGGGAGTGCAACTGCCGGGTAAATGTGCTATTTCTCCTACAAGTAGTCCTGTTGACTCAGTGCTTTAGATGATGTGGATAGGTGGAAAGAGTCCAGGTGACTAAATCCGTAAATTTCAAAGGCAATGGTATGATTTACGAGGTCATTGTGCGGGAGGCAGAGCGGCCCAGATGGTGTTAACCCCTGTTTCACCGGTTGTATTGGTCATTTTAGACGGCTGGGGCTATCGAGAGGAGTTAGGAGGGAATGCGATCGCCGCGGCCCATACCCCAGTCATGGATAGTTTGTGGCAAGCCTACCCCCACACCCTTGTTTACACCTCTGGCAAAGCTGTGGGACTGCCCAAGGGGCAAATGGGCAACTCCGAGGTCGGTCATTTGAATTTGGGAGCCGGCCGCATTGTTCCCCAGGAACTCGTGCGAATTTCCGATGCGGCTGAGGATGGCAGCTTGGCAGCTAATCCCGCGCTGGTGCAGGTCTATGAAGGAGTCAAACAGCGGGGGACCAAGCTGCATTTAGTCGGCTTATGCTCTGATGGTGGTGTCCACTCCCATCTAGACCACCAGTTAGCCTTGCTGGATATGGCCAAATCCCTGGGAGTGGCTCAGGTTTGCGTCCATGCCATCACAGACGGTCGAGATACCCTGCCCACGGAAGGTAAAACTTTTATTCAACGCTTACAGGATCACCTCGATCGACTGGAAATTGGCCAGATTGTGACCCTGAGTGGCCGCTACTACGCCATGGATCGGGATCGGCGCTGGGATCGGGTGGAACGGGCCTACCGGGTGATGACCAGCGATGAGAATATCGTTGATGCTCCGGCCTGGAAAATTCTGGCCAATGCCTACGCTGAGAATATTACGGACGAATTTTTGCCGCCAGTCCGCATTGCCCCCGGTGCGATCGCAGCTGGTGATGGGGTCGTTTTCTTTAACTTCCGTCCCGATCGAGCCCGCCAGCTTACCCAGGCTTTTGTGGACCCTAACTTTAAGGGATTTGAACGTGCTCTGATCAGCCCCCTGGATTTTGTTACCTTTACCCAGTACGATGCCAGCCTGTCCTGTGCGATCGCGTTTCCCCCACAGAATTTGAGCAATATTCTGGGAGAGGTTATTGCTGCCAAGGGGTTGAAACAACTGCGGGTGGCAGAAACTGAAAAATATGCCCATGTGACTTACTTCTTTAACGGTGGCATAGAAGATCCACTCCCTGGCGAAGATCGCATTCTCGTTCCCAGCCCGATGGTGGCCACCTACGATCAGGCCCCCGCGATGTCCGCCGCACAGGTCACCCAGGAAGTGATTGCTGCGGTGGAGAAAGGTATTTACTCGATGGTGGTTGTCAACTATGCCAATCCCGACATGGTGGGCCATACAGGGCAGATGAAAGCTACCATTCAAGCTTTAGAAGTGGTAGACCGTTGTTTAGGTGAACTGCTTCAGAGTGTGCTGCAGATGGGGGGAACACTGCTGATTACCGCCGATCATGGCAATGCTGAGTGCATGGTGGATGAGCAGGGCAATCCCTGGACGGCCCACACAACCAATCCGGTTCCCTTTATCCTGGTAGAAGGGGAAGGGGTGAAGATTCCCGGTCATGGTACGGACGTGGCTCTGCGGGACGATGGCTGTCTGGCGGACATTGCCCCCACGATTCTGGAAATTCTTCGCTTACCCCAACCAGAGGAAATGACGGGTCAATCGCTGATTCAGCCCCTCCAAGTTGATATGCGTCCTAACCGTACTCCGGTGCGGGTACGTTTATAATCTGCCTGAGTCACTGGTAGGTGGTCTTGTCATCCCTTAACCCCCTTGCTTGAATTGATATTTAGACCTGATTAGGGTTTTTGCTATGCTCGTTAACATTGTCACTGGTGTCTGGGCCTTCTCCGCTCTTGCCTTATGCGTTCTGGTCCTTTTACACAGCCCTAAGGGAGACGGTTTAGGGGCGATCGGCGGTCAGGCTCAGTTGTTCACCAGTACCAAAAGTGCTGAAACTGCGCTGAACCGGGCCACCTGGACGCTCACCGTTCTGTTCATGGGCTTGACCGTTATTCTCAGTGCTGGCTGGTTAAATCCGCCCCAGTGAGGCCCGCTCACCCCCAACCCCGTCACCATCGTAGAACGCTCCCCCAGCTTATTTTCCACCGCAGAATTCGGTTGGTTTTAACTGTGCTGGTAGGGGTCCTTTTGTTATTTTTATTCGCTTCCTTTCATCCAGCAGTTAGAGCAAATCCCAGGGTTCTAAACGCTGCCGATCTGCCTTCCTTACAATCCCATCCTCTCCCAGTTTCTCTGCAATCCCGCGGCACAACGGCAGGAGAGGACTATTTTGACCAGGTTAAACCAACGGAGGTGGGCTATCTGATCTGGAGTCAGTTTCCGATCAAGGTCTTTGTTCAGCCTTCTAAGGTTAACCCCCAGGTCTGGGCAACCGCAACAGAGCAGGTGATTCGGGAATGGCAGGTGTATCTTCCACTGCAACAGGTGAGTCAAGTTGAAGGAGCTGATATTACTCTCCAGTCCGAATTTCCGCCAGATCAGGGCCAGGGACGACGGGTACGATCGGCAGAAACCCGCTACCAACTCTACGTCAATCCTGAGGGAGTGCTGAGCCAGCGATTTACGGTAATGGTGCGCCCTAACCAAACCTCTACCTATCTGCAAGCTGCCCTAAGGCATGAACTGGGCCATGCGCTGGGAATCTGGGGCCATAGCCCTGTTGCTACGGATGCCCTTTACTTTGCTCAAGTCAGAACCCCACCGCCAATCTCACAGCGGGATATTAATACTTTAGTTAAAATCTATACTCAACCTACCCGTCTAGGCTGGCCGGTCAAAGCCTCTAAGCCCGATTAAGGAGCTATAAACGGATTAACTATTCCTAACCCATCAATACTAGAGTATCCAAAATCTTCTGTATACAGGGTTTGAACGTTTGCTTCTAAACACGCCGCAATAATCATTGAATCCCAATGAGATAGACTAAATCGGCTCATCATGTTTTCTGCACGATCAATAACCCTCCAGGTTGGAAGTGCAGTGTACCAAACTTGTTGTAAGTCACGAATGTATTGATAGGCTTGCGCTCTGTTATATCCCAATGGCTCTAATTTGCGACTGGCGGCTAAATACTCACAGGCAACTTGCCACAACAATGTACATTCTGCCAGAGTAGAGACAAGAGAAACTGCTACCCCTTGCTTGGCTGGATCACGAGGATCATTGATATACATCAAGATATTAGTATCAACAGCGTTCATGCAGCATGTCCCGTGTAAAGTGGGAAGCATTTCTGGGAATTGGGTTTTGCTGCATTTGCTCAATCAGTAATTTCAAAAACTGTCGTTTGGTTTCCAAATCAGAAATTGGCGGTGCCACAACTTGAGGAGACTGAATTAACAACTCAACTTCAGTGCCTTCTGGCAGGTCAAACGCTGTTTGTAAGACAAATGCACCATTACGATAAATCGCTTTCAACGCCTGGGTCATTGGGAAAACTCCATGCTGATTGCTTAGCTACGCCTCTTAGCATAACCGATCGCTCACTGCCACCCGCATTCTATCTTGGCTCCAGATTCGGTCAGATAAGCTTTAGATGTGATCTCCCCTCAGCAATTTCTTACCTTGTTTGCAGAATCGTCGCGATGGCTAAGTCAAGGATAATTCATCTGCCCGAAATTTCGGTTTTGGAAAATATTGTTTATGATAACTACCTTCATGGCGCTAGTTTCCCACCAGCATCGCTGCATAGGGAGTTTGGTGCAAATGGGCTTTGCCGACGGAACCAAATAGGTGGAGTTTTTCGGTAATGACTTCTTCCATTGCCGCGATCGCCGCCTCCATCGAATCTAACAAATCCTTGAGGGAGGAAGAACAAAGCCCCTGTTTTAAGGCATTCAAATAGGCCTGTCGCACTTCGGTATTAACGTTAAATTTGCAAACGCCCAGTTCGATCGATTTGCTGATCATCGTTGCGGGTAAACCTGAGGCTCCATGCAAGACCAGGGGAATACTCACTAATCTGCGAATGCGGGCCAGGCGATCGAAATCCAGTCGGGGTTCACTGCGGTATTCGCCATGAACATTGCCGATCGTGACTGCCAAAGCATCCACCCCTGTGGCCCGGACAAATTCCACTGCCTGATCAGGGTCAGTCATCTTCGCTTCTTTTTCTGTGACGGTCAACCCATCTTCTGTGCCACTGATTCGCCCAATTTCTGCCTCCACTACTGCCCCCTGTTGGTGTGCCAGTTGGGTCATTTTGCGGGTAAATTCCAGATTTTCTGCATATGAGAGTGGTGAGCCATCCGCCATGATCGAATTCATTCCCGCTGCCAGGGCCGCCCGGATATCGATTTCTGAGGTGCTATGGTCAAGATGAACTGCAACGGGCACACTGGATTCACGGGCCGCAGATAGACAAAGAGCGACTAGAGGTGGGCCACCGTACTCAAAGGCACTGGGATGGAGTTGTAACATCACCGGACTGTGGCAGGCTTCAGCAGCGTCCAACACCGCTCTCACCCCTTCCAGGTTGTAAATATTGAACGCTCCGATCGCATAACTATTGCGCCGTGCTGTTTCTAACAATTCCAGGGTTGAACTCAGCATCTTTTTTTACCAGCCACATAATCTATATTTTACTGGCTGAGGATGAGAAAGTATCTCTCTGTTATGCGGCTTGACCTGTTTTAATAAAAATCCAAAATCGATCAGTGGAGTTTCTACTCAGCGATCGTCAGCGCAATTAGAACAGTTGTTGAATGAGTTGATCCCGTGTAATGCTAAAGTGTTCGGCTACATCACGCAGAGTCGCGTTGAGCGTACCAACCTTCAAAGGGCTGTGATTAGGAATTATGATGTATGGAGATGAATTAGCTTAGGACGATTACTATCCTCAGAAAAATGGCAATTTACTGCGTCCCAAACATACTCTCTTAATTCTTCCAGCGTGTCTGCCTGGGTAAAGATTGATTCGCTTAGACATCGGGCTAAATAAGTTCCCTCTGAATCAACTTCCATCAAAAAAGTAATCTCAGACATAAACTCCTTCAGTCAAACGTTACAACGGTACGAATCGATTCACCCGCTTTCATCAAATCGAAGGCTTCATTGATTCGCTCCAGGGGAAGGGTATGGGTAATCAAACTATCAATATTGATTTTGCCCTCCATATACCAATCCACAATTTTGGGCACATCCGTTCTGCCCCTTGCTCCCCCAAAGGCTGACCCTTTCCATACCCGTCCGGTCACCAGTTGAAAGGGCCGGGTGCTAATTTCTTCCCCTGCTCCCGCTACACCGATAATCGTACAAACTCCCCAACCTTTATGGCAGCATTCCAGGGCCTGACGCATCACCTTGACATTGCCAATACATTCAAAACTGAAATCCGCTCCCCCATCTGTCAGTTCAATCAAATGCTGCACCAGATCCCCTTCTAACTCTTTGGGATTGACAAAGTGGGTCATGCCAAAGGACGTGGCGATCGCCTGGCGGGCCGGATTAAGATCGACTCCAATAATTTTGCCAGCTCCCACCAGCTTGGCCCCCTGAATGACATTCAGCCCAATGCCGCCCAGACCAAACACCACCACGTTAGCGCCCGGTTCCACCTTTGCTGTCCACAGCACCGCCCCAACTCCTGTCGTTACCCCACAACCGATGTAACAGACCTTATCAAAGGGAGCATCCGGGCGAATTTTGGCGACGGCGATCTCTGGCAATACGGTGTAGTTAGCAAAGGTGGACGTACCCATGTAGTGATATAAAGGCTGACCATCCAGGGAAAATCGGCTGGTTCCATTAGGCATCAGTCCCCGTCCCTGGGTGACGCGAATTGCCTGGCAGAGATTGGTTTTACGGCTGAGACAGAACTTACACTGCCGACATTCTGGGGTGTAAAGGGGAATCACATGGTCACCCGGCTTTACACTGGTCACTCCAGCCCCAACCTCTACCACGATGCCCGCTCCTTCATGGCCCAGAATCGCCGGGAATAATCCTTCTGGATCAGCGCCAGAGAGGGTATAGGCATCTGTATGGCAAACCCCCGTGGCTTTAATCTCCACTAAAACTTCCCCCGCCTGGGGTGGGGCTAATTGTACGGTTTCAAGCTGGAGGGGTTGACCGGCGGCCAGGGCGACTGCTGCTTTAACGTCCATAGGGAGATATTCTGAGACTCTGAACTATAAGAATAACTAGCTCTGGCTCTGCATTGATTAATATGACGATTAATATATAAACGATCTGCTCGAAAAAAGTTATGGGGTCTGCCGCTCGCCACTACACCCTTACCCTCTCCTGCCCCGATCGGGTGGGCATTGTCGCCGCTGTCAGTTCGTTTATTGCTGGCAACGGTGGCTGGATTATGGAAGCCCAACACCACGCCGATTGGGATGAGAAGCGTTTTTTTATGCGACAGGTGATTCTGGCGGAGTCTCTCCCCTTTGGGATTGCCGAATTACGCGATCGCTTCAGCCCAATTGCTGCCTCCTTCCAGATGAACTGGAATATTACCGATTCTGCTGTCAAAAAACGGGTCGTGATTCTGGTGTCCAAGTTAGACCACTGTCTTTACGATCTGCTGGCCCGCTGGCGGAGTGGTGAACTGGCGATCGAAATTCCGGCGGTGATCTCTAACCACGAAACCCTACGTTCTCTGGTGGAGTGGCATGGCATTCCCTACCTTTGTATCCCGGTTACAGCGGAAAGCAAGGCAGTAGCCTATAGCAAAATTGCCCACCTCTTTGCTGAATTGCGCGGCGATACGATGGTGCTGGCCCGCTATATGCAAATCCTTTCATCTGATCTGTGCGATCGCTATCCCGGCCAAATTCTCAATATCCACCATTCCTTTTTACCCTCCTTTGTGGGGGCCAAACCCTACCACCAGGCCTATGAGCGGGGGGTCAAACTGATTGGGGCCACCTGCCACTATGTCACAACAGAACTGGATGCTGGCCCGATCATCGAGCAGGATGTCATTCGCATTGATCACTCGGATAGCGTTGAAGATCTGGTTCGTTATGGCAGAGATATTGAAAAAAATGTCCTGGCCCGGGGACTGCGTTACCACGTCGAAGATCGCGTCTTATTACATGGGAACAAAACCGTTGTATTTCGCTAGCTCAGGTCTTGAATCGGCTTACTTTTTCGAGGCCCAGCAGGCCAAAGTTCAACCCCAGGGCCAGCATGGCAACGGCGATCGCCCCGGCCCAAATTTTGTCAGCCCGATTCTGAGCAATACCGTCGAATAGCAACACCCCTAAGCCCCCCGCTCCAAACTTGGCTCCGATCGTGGCAATGCCAATCCCGACCACCGTAGCCAATCTGATCCCAGCGATAAAAATGGGCAGAATCAGCGGCACCTGCACCCACCACCAGCACTGCCACGCACTCATTCCCATCCCTCGACCGGCCTCCAGAATGGTAGCAGGAATGCTCTCTAAACCAGCAATGAGATTTCGCACCAGAATCACCTGGCTGTAAAGAACGATCGCAGTAACTACAGTGGTGCTGTTCAAACCAAACAGGGGGATCAGTAAAATCATCAAGGCCAGACTGGGCACTGTGTAGAGCATCCCCAGTGTTCCCAACACCGGCAAATTTAAACGGGGATAGTGATAGACCAGCAAGGCCAGGGGTAGGGCAATTCCCACGGCGATCAGTAAAGCCAGGGTTGTGATCTGCAAGTGCTGGAGCAACAGCGGCATCACGATCGTGCCATTTTTAACCAGATAAACCATGTCTAGCGTGAGCCTGAAATAACCGGGAATAACAATACGGAATAGAAATATAGCAATCCCGTTTGAGGTTTAAACGGGGTCAAGGGGTGGAACCCCTTTTGTGGGGGAACCCCACACCCCCTTTTTCTCAACCCATTTAGGGTTGCTATAGCTGAGAATAGATAAACAGTCTTTAGCGTGGGCGATCGCAAACAGCTATGGCACAGGGAATTTTCTGGTCAATCTTATTGATTTTCTTTGCTGTTCTGGCTGGGCTGGGTTGGTGGGAATATCGTCGGATTGAAGCCTATCGCCTCTGGGCCACCCAGTTTGACCATGCCAAATATGACATTTACGCCGTGTTAGGTCAAAAGGGGCAAGAGTTGATCTGGGGCAAGCCCACTCGACGGGCCCCGGTTGATTTACAGCAGATTAATCTAGCTCAGGTGGAGGCGATCGCCCTCTGGGTGGATGATCAGCCTGTTAATCTGGATGACTTGCCTGCCCGTGGCCGCAGGATTGCCCTGGCCTTGCAACCGACCGAGAAAGCCGCCTGGATTAAAATTCCGTTTACAGAAATTCCGCTAGCGGCTAAGTGGACCAAACATTTGCAGCAGAGCCTGGAGAAAAATTTTTCTGGCGAGATAGCACGCTAAAATTCACTCAATCTCGGCTTTAAAATTGAGCAGGGTTAATGGAGGAAATCAGCCTCTATCAAAGGCTCAATGCTGGGGTTGTTGACGGTTAGTGTACCCTGGAATTAGAGCCATCATCCCGGTGATCAGCCATGCAATGTCCTTTATGTCAGCATACGGATAGCCGTGTTTTAGAATCCCGTTCGGCAGAGGGGGGACGGAGTGTGCGGCGGCGGCGGGAATGTCTCAAATGTAATCGTCGCTTCACCACCTACGAACGGATTGAATATGTGCCAATTACGGTGATTAAACGGGATGGGCAGCGGGAACCCTTCGATCGCTCCAAACTGCTGCGTGGTATTGTCACTGCTTTTGGTAAAAATGGAATTGCTAACGTCCGTGTAGAAGCCCTGGTAGACGAAATTGAAGCTGAATTACAGCAACGGGCTATGCGGGAAGTCACCAGTACCGAAATTGGCGAAGCCGTACTGCAGAACTTAAAAGAACTGAGCGAAGTTGCCTACGTCCGGTTTGCCTCCGTTTACCGTCAGTTTCAGAGTATCCGCGACTTTGTCGATGAGCTAGACACCCTCAAACCCCCCCCCCATTCCAATTCTGATATGACTGAAGCACAAGAACGGCTGGCTACAGAGGCGGCTTTGCCTGAACGTCATCCAGAATCTTCCCTGCTGGTAAACCAGTTTTAAGTATTCTTGGGTATGGATTGAAGCGACGGGGAATAGATTGGGGTATGATGGTATTCCCAGCTTAATCTTGACTAGAATAGAGAGTCAGAGGGTGACGGTTCAGTCCGTCTCTTTTGCTGTCTTGAGAGAGGCTCTGTTCAAACACAGACCTGACTGCCCTGTCCACCGAATCCCTATGGAGTAACTTACCAGGAAAAATTTAGCATGATCAATCAGGAAACAAAAGCACCAACGATTGGCTTTACACACGAAGATTTTGCGGCCCTTCTCGATAAATATGACTATCACTTCAGCCCCGGCGATGTCGTGCCTGGCACAGTGTTTAGCATAGAACCCAAAGGTGCTTTGATTGACATTGGTGCTAAAACCGCAGCCTTTATTCCCATTCAGGAAATGTCAATTAACCGGATTGATAGCCCGGAGGAAGTGCTGCGCTCTAACGAAACGCGGGAATTTTTTATTCTTGCTGATGAAAACGAAGACGGTCAGCTCACCCTCTCCATCCGGCGGATTGAGTACATGCGGGCCTGGGAGCGGGTCCGGCAACTGCAGGCGGAAGATGCCACGGTGCGATCGGCGGTGTTTGCCACCAATCGGGGGGGTGCCCTAGTCCGCATTGAAGGACTGCGTGGTTTTATTCCCGGTTCCCACATCAGCACCCGGGTGACAAAGGAAGATCTGGTGGGTGAAGAACTGCCCCTCAAGTTTCTGGAAGTAGATGAAGAGCGCAACCGCCTGGTGTTAAGCCATCGCCGTGCTCTGGTGGAACGGAAGATGAACAAGCTGGAAGTGGGCGAGGTCGTGATTGGTACGGTACGGGGGATCAAACCCTATGGTGCCTTTATCGATATTGGCGGGGTCAGTGGTCTGCTGCACATCTCCGAAATTTCCCACGATCACATCGATACTCCCCATAGCGTCTTTAATGTCAATGATGAAGTTAAGGTGATGATCATTGACCTGGATGCCGAGCGGGGCCGAATTTCGCTCTCGACCAAGCAATTGGAACCGGAAGCGGGGGATATGGTGAAGAACCCCCAACTGGTCTATGAAAAAGCGGAAGAAATGGCAGCAAAATACCGGGAGCAGATGTTTGCCCAGGCTGTCCCTAGCGCTAGTGCTGAAGAAGTTGAAGTTGAAGTTGAAGTTGAAGAGATTCCTGTAGCTTCCGAGGAGGAAGAATAGCAACTTCTGCTATCAGTCCCCGTTTAGCGATCACCCTGGGAGATCCGGCTGGGATCGGCCCGGAGGTGATCCTCAAGGCTCTGGCCGGGCTGAAGTTAGAAGCGGCTGAGATGACGGTGTTTGGCAGTCGCACGGTTCTAGAGCAAACCTACGATCGCCTCCGTAATGATTCAACCGATGCCCTGATCCAGCCGGATCAACTGGTTATTCTTGATCCAGAACCCAATCCAGAACCCACTTCAACCATCCTGCCTGGGGTAGCAACGGAGACCACGGGCCGGCTCAGTTTTAGCTACCTGCAACAGGCGATCGCCCTCACCCTGGCTGGCCAATTTGATGGCATTGTCACCGGGCCGATCGCCAAATCTGCCTGGAAGCAAGCCGGCCATCATTACCCTGGTCAAACCGAATTGCTGGCGGAAATGGCGGGTAGCCAACGCTATGGCATGCTCTTTGTCGCCCAATCGCCCCACACCGGCTGGACATTACGCACCCTGCTGGCCACCACCCACATTCCCCTGGCTCAGGTTGCCACCACCCTCACCCCAGACTTACTGGCCCTGAAACTGGATTTGTTGATTGAATCTCTAGATCAGGATTTTGGTGTAAGTCAGCCCCGTATTGTTGTGGCTGGATTAAATCCCCATAGTGGAGAGCAGGGCCAGTTAGGGCGAGAGGAGCAGGACTGGTTAATTCCCTGGCTGACACAGGAGCGGGTTAGACGACCTGACATTGAACTACTTGGCCCCATTCCTCCCGATACCCTGTGGGTGCAACCGGGTCAAGCCTGGTTTGGGGTACAAGATCAATCAAAATTTTCTACCCTGACTTTAGCAGATGCCTACCTGGCGCTTTACCATGATCAGGGTTTAATTCCACTTAAACTAATGGCCTTCGATCGGGCTGTGAATACGACGATCGGCTTACCCTTTGTCCGCACCTCCCCCGACCACGGCACCGCCTTTGATATTGCCGGACAAGGGATTGCCGATCCCAGTAGCATGAAAGCGGCCCTGGCCCTCGCCCTATCCCTGACCCGCCATAGAATCAAAGCAAGCTGATTCGATTGAGAGGGAGTTTAGGACGTTAACCACTGGCCCCCAACCCTAACTGCGGGACGAACTGCGGCCCCAGCCGGGGGAGTCAAAATTAGCGTCGTTGCCACCACAGCCCGATCGCCGCAAAAAAGGCCCCAAACGGCAGCACCCCCAGACTCAGCCAGGATACCCATCGCCCCTTAGCCTCCGTCATCTGTAAACGCCGATTGGTGGGTTCCTTGGGACGAATGGACAGGGTTTGATCGGTGCGATCGCTGAGCCAGGCAACGGAATTGAGCAGGAGATCGCCATTGAGGCTTTGGGCAAAAGCATTATCGGTGGCAAAGTCAGAATCCCCAATCACCACCAGCCGGGCATCTTTTTTAGCCTCTTTAGTTTGATCCTTGCTCTGATCCTTACTCTGATCCTTACTCTGATCCTTGCTCTGGCTTAAGGGACGAGTAATAGCCACGCCCAGGGTGAGGGGGCCTTTGCGATCGCGCTGGGGATCTAACTTTAACTCTCGCTCCTGCACATCTGCTTCCGACCAACTCTGCTCACTGGTTTGGAGCAACTCGGTGACCTGTTCATCGCCCTTGGGTTGGACCGTCAGCGCCTGGGCCAGGGGGAAGAAGGAAAACCCTCGATTAAAATTGCGGGTGATCGGGTGATCGCCATACTGATTGACCAGAGCCACCCCCGGCCCCAAACCCACGAGCTGTCCAGCCCCAGAGGCATCCACAACCAGGCGATTATCCACTTCCACCCCCCAGGTTTTTAACAGCGGTTCCAGTCCAGTTTTAACTTGGGGGTCCAGTAACAACAGGGCGCTGCCGCCAGTTTTGAGGTAGTCTTCCAGAATTTTGACTTCCGCTGGCAGGAAAGGGCGTTTGGGCCCAGCCACAATCACAACATTGGCATCGGCGGGAATTTTGCCTGCAGTCAAAAGATTAAGGGATTCTACAGTGATATTTTTTTGTTGCAGAGCAGCAACGGCAGCGGCCAGACTATCCTGACCTCCTTCCACTGCCAGTTCACCGTGACCCAGGGTAACGTAAGCTTTAGAGCGTTGATCGCTACCAATCTGTTCGATCGCGGGGGTTAGGTTCACCTCACTGAGGGTGCCTTGCAGCGGTTGTACCCGATCGCCGGACTCAATAAAAGCATCCCCAACATTCTGCACCTTGTATTTTTCCACTAGACCGGGTTCAGCCTGGGGATCAATGAATTCAAAGCTAAATTTGGACTGGCTGCGGCGTTTGTATTGCTCTAGCAGTTGCCGTGCCTCAGGCGGTGGAGTGGAATTAAAGATCAACACCTTAACAGGTTGCTTCAGGTTTGCTAACACCTGTTGAGATTGAGGGGCCAGAGACAGCAGTTGGGCTTCGGTTAGATCTAAGCGGAGGGGGTAGCGTACGGCGATAAAATTCAGCAGGCCCAGAATCACCAGAATCGCCAGGGTAGAGAGGAGTGCATTGGTACCCACCTGGGTGGAACGCCGACCCCAGAACCCTGCAGAAACCCTGGCCTGCCAGATTAACCACAGGATCAGAATGGCCATCCCCGCGATTAATAACCCCAGAGGAACACCATTCCAGTTCCCCGACACTATCCGGGCTGAAAAACCAGCGACCAGGAGCAGGGGGCCAAGCCAGAACAACTGCCCATTAAACCGGAAACGGGGAGAAAGGGTCTTCATCGCAAATTATTCCATCACAGTAGTTTAACGATCTGGATCTGGAGGGTGTCCAGGCAGAAAAGATAACCCAGACCGGGTTAAGAACGCTGAAACCTGAGTAAATCAATGGACTGAGCGGCCAGAAAAATTCCCAGAAAAATGTAACTGCAGAATAAAACGATCCCGCTGCTTTCCAGTACCCCCTGGGTGAGGTCATTGTAGAGGCGCAACAGGGAGAGATGGCTTAGCACTTCCCCCACTGGCCCGCCAATGTTCTGACCAATCGCCTCCATAATCCACAGCACCAGGATCAGCCCAAAGGTGAGAATGGCGGCCAGAATCGAACTATCCGTCAGGGCAGAAATGAACAGCCCCAGGGATAGAATTGCCCCCGCCAGCAGGAGTAAACCGCCGTGACCAGCCAGCATTATCCAGGGTGACATGGGCGGATTGGCTGTACTGTAGGCGATCGCCTGATAGGCCATTACAGGTAAAACCAGGGTGACAAAAAAGGTGAAGACCCCTAACCATTTGCCTGTGGCTACCGCCCAATTGGTCACCGGAGAGGTTGCCAGCAATTCCAGCGTGCCCCGCTTGCGTTCTTCCGCGTACAGCCCCATGGAGAGAATGGGCAGAATCACCTGGGCCAGTGAACCCATGACACCGAGAAAATAACGCAGGATGGCGGAGGGAACATCCAGGGGTTGGGGCGGCATACCCATTTGTTGTCCCTGTAAATCCTGGCTGGCAGCCTGTTGAACTACCCCTTGTAAGATAAAGGTAAAAAATAGCCCTGCCAGTAACCAGAACATAGCAGCAATGACATAGGACAGGGGGGAGGCGAAATAGCCCTTTAGCTCTTTACGGTAAATTGCCAGGATATTGCCGAGGATGAGTCGCATGGGTTGTCTCCTGATGGGTCTGCTGAGGTACTGACTTACTAATGAACGAGGTACTTGTTGAACTGATGGGCGCGGGGGTTACTCAGTCATACAGTTCTGGATACAGGGCCGATTCAATTCACGGTTTCTGGCTGATCCGGTGGGGAAGCGTCTTCAGCGGCAGGTTCCTCCTCGTCGGCATCGTTCACTTCTCCAATTGGAGTGGCTTCTGCGGTTGTTAATTTGAGGAAAACGTCTTCCAGGCTGGCCCCACTACGGCGCATCTCAAATAACTCCAGTCCAGCCTCCACCAGCCCAGCGGCGATCGCACTGCCCAGTTCTTTGCCCGACTCTGCGATCACCCGCACTTTACACCGGCCCGCAGCCACCGCTTCTTCGGCCAGCCATTGCAGAGACTGGACTCCCGTTACATTCCTTAGGGTTTCGGCGATCGCGCCCGTCTCTCCTCCCACTTCCAGGTCATAGCTGGAGCCACCCGTCAGTTGCAGCATTAAATCTTCCAGCGCACCCGTTGCCACCACCTGGCCCTGATGGATAATGGCGACCCGGTTACAGGTCATACTGACTTCCGGCAGAATGTGGGTGGACAGAATGACGGTTTTTTGCCCGGCCAGATTCTTGATCAGATTGCGAACATCAATGATCTGACGTGGATCTAAACCGACAGTGGGTTCATCCAGAATAATGGCGGGGGGGTCATGGACGATCGCCTGGGCAATCCCCACCCTCTGCTTGTAGCCCTTGGAGAGTTTCCGGATCAGCACCCGACGTTTATCCTGCAAGTTACAACTGGCTAAAGCTGCAGTGACCCGATAGGCCCGATCCCCAGGGCTGACTCCTTTCAGGCGAGCTACAAAAAAGAGGTAGCTTTCCACCGTCATTTCCGGGTAAAGGGGTGGATTTTCCGGCAGATAGCCAATTCGTTGCCGCACCTGCATGGGTTGATTGTGGACTTCGTAGCCCGCGATCGTGGCGGTTCCACTGCTAGCCGGGAGGTAACCGGAGAGAATCCGCATGGTGGTGGTTTTGCCCGCACCATTGGGACCAAGTAAACCTAGAATTTCGCCAGGTTCAACCTTAAACGTAACGTCCTTGAGTGCGCGGGTGGAACCGTAGACCTTGCTCAGATGTTCAACTTCAATCATTGCTCCTCGCGTAGGAAAAACGGCATTGTCCTGATCATATCGCTACTGGGGTAGATATACTTTCTATGCCAGGGATAGATACACTTCCCATACCAACTGTTAAGAATACCGTAGTTGCAGCCGATCGGTGAAGTTTGACTTCAGGCTTTAGAGGATGGGGCCGAGGGTCAGGTGTTTCAAGCGGGTTGTTCTATCGCCAATGTGCTGAAAACCGACTCCGATCACCTTTTTGACCACCGAGAAGTCCTTTTTGACCACGCAGATCACCTTTTTGACCACTGAGAAGTCCTTTTCGACCACGCAGATCACCTTTTTGACCACGCAGATCACCTTTTTGACCACGCAGATCACCTTTTTGACCACATGGATCACCTTTTTGACCACACGGATCACCTTTTCGACCACGCAGATCACCTTTTTGACCACCGAGATCACCTTTTTGACCACGCAGATCACCTTTTTGACCACTCCGGTTTCCCTTTGGAACTCCCAAATGTTCCTTTCTCCCCATCAAATAGGATTAACGGGTGCAGGAGGCTCACCAGGGGAAAGTCCCCTCCGATCGCTAACTCTATAATCCTGATGAACTATTTGTTAGTCTGCTCAAGCTACTGGTGAGGTAGAAAATTGAAGGTTGTTCCTTAGAAATATGTCCGAGTTTGGTAAGAGCGCAGAAAGTTCTGTAAGTTGCTGTAGTCCTTGCCACCAAGATTTCTGAATGAAGTTATCCTAGAGCAAGAGTTTTTCTTCAGAGCGATCGCGCATGTCAGGCTGTGGAAAAATTACATCCCTCAACGCCTGCTAGCGCGAGGTACTCCAGAAGCTTGCGATGCGCTACGGAAGATTATTTGCGAACTCCCAGAACAAAAAGAACAACTACAGCCGATGTTATTGGAAGCCGAGAGTTTAGCACGTCGTAATACTTGGAAATCGCCTAGACCAGAGGAGTTACTTCAAATTGTTCTGAATCAAGATAAACGTCTCGTTGTGGATGGTCATCAGCTTCTCCATGTATTGCTTGAATCATTAAAGCGTCTTGAATTAGAACTGCAAGGGGAAACCTCTGCTTGTAGAGACTTATGGGACAAGGATAAAGGTGGGAATAACTTGTTCAGACCGATTGATGAAAATGCATTTTCAGATTATGTAAAGCGATTTCTTGATAGAGATCTAAAGTTGAGAGGTATTGTTGTCAACCGCGAAGTAGAGCTAAGACGCAGCTATGGAGGCAATCCGGGCGAACGAACTGATATTCATGTAGATGCTGTTCTCAAAAATCCCAACGGGGACACGTATGATTCAATCACTGTCATCGTTGAAGTAAAAGGATGCTGGCATAGCGAGACCAATGGAGAAATCCCATGCAAATTACGATCGACCTACCTCAAGATCTTGAACAAGACCTGCTCCGTCAAGCAGCCCAATCCAACGTTCCACTTCAAACCCTAATAATTCAAGCCTTACGCCAACTCACTCAACCTGTCTCTACCCCAGTTTCCCAATGGTCAGATGCCGTTTTATCTTATCAAGGAATTCCTGATTTTCCTACCTTCGAGTCCTACCGGGATGAACTCCTTCCACCGCAAGAAATGGAGCTATTCTGATGCGATACCTTCTTGATACCTGCGTCATTAGTGATTTCATCAAAGGTGAACCTGGTACGCAAACCCGACTCAAGCAAACACCGCCTACTGATATTGCGGTTTCAGTCATTACGGTGATGGAATTGCGTTATGGCTTGCTCATCAACCCCCAACGCGCTAAGACGGTCGAATCCGCGATCTCCAGTTTTCTTGCTTCTGTCACAGTCCTTTCTTTCGGCAATGCAGAAGCCGAACAAGCGGCTCAAATTCGTGCAATTCTCAAACCCAGAGGACAACTGATTGGTGCTTACGATGTGCTGATTGCTTCAACTGCTTTACAACACCACCTGCTCATGGTTACTGCGAATCAGCGAGAATTTGATCGAGTTCCCAGCTTACAGACTGAGAATTGGCGACAGTCGTAGAAACGTGGGTTGAGCAAACCGCAGACTAACAACACAGTGGATCGGACAGTACAAAGGTTTTGCGCTTGGTTTCAGTGTTATCTGCCGCCGCTTACTTTAGCCGATCGCCCTGCACTCCGTAACGCCGCAATGCCCTGCAAAACCAAATGGGGATTAACCTGCAGTTTCTTCAGCCAGTCTCGCTCAGAGCTGACTAAACAGGACTGCAGAGCAGTGGCTAAACGGTTGCCATCTCCCCCGGTGAACACCAAGGCGCTGTCTGGAAATTGTTTCCACCAATCTGTAATAAAGGCATCCAGCCCAGCCAACAGGGTATAGAGAATACCGCTGTGCATTGCTGCAAGGGTGTCTGTTGCCCAACGGGGAGGGAGTGTGGTTGCCAGGGGGTCAAGCTGGGGTAAGGCTGCGGTGAACTGAGTCAGCGATCGCCCCTGTAACCCAAGTCCGGGCAAAATGGCTCCCCCTTTAAAAACACCGCGATCGTCCACCCCTGTAAAGGTTAGTGCCGTCCCCCCATCAATCACCAGAACTGGCCAACCCCATAGCGAACCGGCCCCCCAGAGGGCTAAAGCTCGATCGATACCTAAGCTGGGATACATATCAGGAATGGGAATATCCGCCAGGGTAATGCGGTGCAGATGGGGATAGGTTTGCCACAGTTCAGTTTGGGCAGGAACCACAGAAGCCAGCCAGAGTTCCGGTAAAGGGGCTTGATCGGTGGGAATACAATTAAGCGATCGCAGTAAATCCCCCCAATCCCTTTGACTGGAGTTTAGAAAAGGTTCCGATAAATGCTCTGTTTCCCACGATCGCAGCATTTGATGATTTGAAAACTCAGCCCAGTGATAGCGAGAATTACCAATGCTGAGACCCAACCAGGTAGACACCTTGACTCCGTTTCAGTAGCTTGACAGCGTTGTAAATGTAGCAACCTTTAATGGGTTGAGCAAAAGGGGGTGTGGGGTTCCCCCAAAAAAGGGTTATCCCTTCACCAATGCAGCTTACAACAATGGCACTCAAGTAATCTATGACTATGATTAGTTTGGTTGGATTCAGCAACAGATTGTCGGGGATGGGCAGCAACAATTAACCTATCGCTACGATCGCACTGGCAATTTTACGATGACCGATGGTGCCGGAGCGCAAACGCGGGTGGAGTATCTCTCCGATGGGCAGACCATGCAGGTTACCAATTCGGTGGGACGAAAACGCAGTAAGCTTCTGAGGAATACTGCCTTGGCAGCCTGTTAGTTCATCAGCCATTGCCCTCTGGTGTCATAGTTATCCCGTTTGCAAAAAATTACAACACTCATGAGTTGATAAATTTACAGATTTTCTTAAAACATCAAGATTGACAATACTTGCTTTACGGATGTAATGTTTACAATTGATGGGTGCGTGTCACATTCTGTAGAGGAAAAAGCATAGCCCTAATGTGCTGTAGCTAGTGCAAGCTCTTGACAGGTATGCTTGATTTTTATACCAATAAGGTGACACGCACCCACAATTGATATTCCATAACACACTCCAACTTTTTAAATAGCCTCATAAGCTTATGCTATTACTTGAATTGGCGTTAATATTCATTGGATTACCTATTGAGCTATTTTTACTATTTCAAGCATATATAAGTATTAATCCAATACTAGGTGATTTAGATAATTGGTTTATACAGTTACTATATAGCTTAATTTCTTCATCTATCTCTATCAGTATTACTTTGATTATCTTAAATGCTTTAATTCTAAGGGAAAAATTCAGTTTTTTATCTTTAAGCTTGAGCTTGTTTCTGGTTTTATTGTATCTAGTGGTAGCTGGTAATAATCTTAAAGTACAAGGTATCGCAAATCCATTAGGTCTAATTCTGATGGTATCAAATATTAATCTCAGTGTCAGTATCCTTATGTCAGAAAAATATAAAAACAGAATTAAAGCAAGTATACTTGCAATACTATGTATTCTGATTTTATGTTTCTCGTCAATTAGCCTATCGCAAAGTTGATAAAATAAAATACTCAATATGATCACTAGAAATTTGTTGTTTTCTCGATAAAAGCTTTTTTACAAAAAACTGAGGAATAACGCACATGAGTCTTCAACTATCAACACTGGGTATCTTTGCGATTTCTTTGGTTTTACTGATCGTCATTTTGATGCGATCGCAAAGGATTTAGTTACGACGATGCTAGAACTGAAAATCCCTCAAGAATTAATTAATCAGGTAATCAAAATTGTAGGTTCTACTACTCATCATGATGTTTGAAATCGCTATATTCAGGTGTAAACAATTTTTCTAAAAATACTGCTTTTGGCTTTACTCGATTGAGCTGTTAGCATCAATTGAACTCGTGATTTTGATCGCTGGGCAAAAGCAAATACGGCTGATTCGACTGGAGGATCGCCACATAATGCTGATTGTTAAAAATTCTGCCTCCGTCCAACGCCGTCTAGCTATGTCACAATAGGGATTTAGCATCGTTAATCTCAACCCTATGTTTGACGCACTTTCGGAACGCCTGGAAGCGGCCTGGAAAAAGCTACGCGGTCAGGATAAAATCTCGGAAACCAACATCCAGGAGGCTTTGCGGGAAGTTCGCCGGGCCCTGCTGGAAGCAGACGTTAACCTGCAGGTGGTCAAAGATTTTATTGAAGAGGTGCAGGTTAAGGCCCTTGGTGCTGAGGTAGTTGCTGGGGTGCGCCCGGATCAGCAATTTATCAAAATTGTCTATGACGAGCTGGTGCAGGTGATGGGGGAAACCAATGCACCCCTGGCTGAGGCTGAAACGGCACCGACGATCGTCTTGATGGCGGGTTTACAGGGGACAGGTAAAACCACGGCGGCGGCTAAACTGGCCCTCCATTTACGCAAGCAAAATCGTTCGGCGCTGCTGGTGGCCACAGATATTTATCGTCCGGCGGCAATTGATCAACTCGTTACCCTGGGTAAGCAAATCGATGTGCCGGTGTTTCAGTTGGGTACAGAGGTTAACCCGGTAGAAATTGCCCGGCAGGGGGTAGAGCACGGCCGATCGCTGAATGTAGACACAGTGATTGTGGATACGGCTGGACGCTTGCAAATCGATCCAGAAATGATGGCGGAACTGGCTCAGATCAAAACCACGATCGCCCCTCAGGAAACCCTGCTGGTGGTGGATGCGATGACGGGACAGGAGGCCGCTAACCTCACTCGTACCTTCCATGAGCAGATTGGCATCACTGGCGCAATTCTGACCAAAATGGATGGGGATACGCGGGGGGGCGCGGCCCTGTCGGTGCGGCAAATTTCGGGACAACCGATCAAATTTATTGGGGTAGGGGAAAAAGTAGAAGCCCTGCAGCCCTTTTATCCCGATCGCCTTGCTTCCCGAATTCTGGGCATGGGGGATGTTTTAACCCTGGTAGAAAAAGCCCAGGAAGAAGTTGATCTGGCGGATGCTGAAAAACTGTCCCGCAAAATTCTGGAAGCCAAGTTCGACTTTACTGATTTCCTCAAACAAACTCGCCTGCTCAAAAATATGGGTTCCCTGGGCGGGATCATGAAATTGATTCCAGGGATGAACAAAATTTCTGCCGATCAACTCCAGAAAGGCGAAGATCAGCTGAAACGGGCCGAGTCGATGATCAACTCCATGACTCCAGATGAACGGCGCAATCCAGAACTGCTTTCCAGTTCCCCCAGTCGGCGGCGGCGCATTGCCAAAGGGTCGGGTCACAGCCTGGAGGATGTCAGTAAGCTGGTGAGCGATTTTCAGAAAATGCGATCGCTGATGCAGCAAATGGGCCAGGGCGGTATACCGGGAATGGGAATGCCAGGAATGGGAATGCCGGGGGGAGGAATGCCAGGAATGGGAAATCCCTACGGTGGGTCGGCACCGGGTTGGCGAGGATACGCTGGCCAGCAGGCAGGGATGAAAAAAGCCAAGAAGACCAACAAAAAGAAAAAGGGATTTGGCACGCTTTAATCCGGTTTTGCTCAGATCTGGCTTCTAGCCTGACGGCAACTGTCAAAGCAACTTTTCCATCTGTTGCAGATACACCTTCATCTTGCAAGTTTGACTTCTAGTCATCCTGATTGTGGTATATCTTGAAGGAATTTCATAACTTCAGCGGACGATAAATTAAATCTCCACTGCGTTGGCTCAATCCCCTCTAGATTTTTACGGAAGTCGAACCTATGCGGGTCTTACTGATTTATCCCCTGTTCCCCAAAACATTCTGGTCTTACGAAAAGATTCTGGAACTGGTGAATCGCAAGGTGCTCTTACCGCCCCTGGGGCTGATTACGGTAGCTGCTATTTTGCCACAAGAGTGGGAATTCAAACTCGTCGATCGCAATATCCGGGAGGCTACAGAGGCAGAGTGGGAGTGGGCTGAACTGGTGATTTTCTCTGGCATGATTGTGCAGAAACAGGACATGCTGGAGCAAATCCAGGAAGCTAAACGCCGGGGTAAGCGAGTTGCTGTGGGCGGGCCCTATCCAACCTCCCTACCTGCCGAACCTGAGGCCGCCGGGGCAGACTATTTAGTTTTAGATGAGGGTGAAATTACTCTCCCCTTATTTGTCCAGGCCCTGGCTGCGGGAGCGCGATCGGGCACCTTTACGGCTAATGGTGAAAAACCCGATGTCAGCCATACACCAATTCCCCGCTATGACCTGCTGGAACTAAACGCCTACGATTCCATGTCCATCCAATTCTCACGGGGATGCCCCTTCCAGTGTGAATTCTGCGACATCATCGTTCTCTATGGGCGCAAACCCCGCACCAAAACGCCGCAACAGGTGTTAGCTGAATTAGAGTGTCTCTACCAGTTGGGCTGGCGACGCAGTGTCTTCATGGTAGATGATAACTTTATCGGTAACAAGCGCAATGTTAAGCTTTTATTGAAAGAACTGAAGGTCTGGCAGCAAGAACACGGTTATCCTTTTCATTTCAATACAGAAGCCTCCGTCGATCTGGCCCAGGATGAGGAATTGCTAGACCTGATGGTGGACTGTTATTTTGATGCCGTTTTTGTTGGGATTGAAACGCCGGATGAAGCCAGCCTGGCTCTGACTAAAAAGTATCAGAATACCCGCAACTCTCTGACAGAGGCGATCGATGTCATTACGCGCAAGGGGCTACGGGTGATGGCAGGTTTTATCATTGGCTTTGATGGGGAAACAGCAGGAGCGGGCGATCGGATTGTCCAGTTTGCTGAGGCAACGGCCATTCCCACCACCACCTTTGCCATGCTGCAGGCCCTACCTCACACCGCCCTCTGGCATCGCTTACAAAAAGAAGGTCGTTTGCGGGACAAAGATGGCACCATCAACCAGACTAACCTGATGAATTTTGTTCCCAGCCGTCCTCTGCCAGAAATTGCCCAGGAATACATTTCAGCCTTCTGGCATCTGTACGATCCGGAAGTCTATTTAGATCGGGTTTACCGTTGTTTTCTCAAAATGGGGCCACCCCGCTGCAAGCCTGCTGCCAAACCCATTGATTGGGTCGAAGTTCGCGCCCTCTTAATTGTGTGCTGGCGACAGGGAATCAAACGGCGGACGCGCTGGAAGTTCTGGTTTTACCTGTTCAGAATTCTGCAACAAAATCCCCAGGTCTGGGAGCACTACATTGCGGTTTGTGCCCACAATGAACATTTCCTGGAGTATCGCCAGATTGTCAAAGATCAAATTGAAGCCCAACTGGCCGAGTTTATTGCGACAGAAAGTGCAGAGACTGCAAGCCAAGCTGTTGCCCCGAAAGAGTACCTTAAGGTGGCTTAGAGTAGGACCGTCTTATTCCTGCACCCAACCCAGAGTAGAAGGTAGACCACCAGGAATGCCAGGAGCGTTCCCCAGGTTTAGTAGGATGGAAGAGTCAGCCTGCAGGGGTATGAAGATTGAGGAACTATGACTGAAGAGGGGAATTCTGGAACTGAAGCAAGTGTGGATGCAGCAAGTGTAGATACTGAGACCCTGTTGCGATCGCTGCTGCGTAAAGAAGGGAACTGGGTCGAGTGGGGGCAATCCTGCCAGCAGTTGCAAAAAAGTGGCTATACTTCCCAGGCGATTTTTGAGGCCACAGGCTTTCAACCGATTCACCAGAATCAACTGATCACTGCGGCTCAGGTCTATGCCAGTCTGGTCAGCGGTGCCACTGCAGCGGTACTGAGTTATTTCAACCAACAGGGCAGTGAAGTGCTCTACGAATTTCGCATTCTGGCCCAGACCGATCGCATCAGTGCTGCTACCCTGGCCTGGGAAAAGAAACTGGATAGCGAGGCTGCCCACGATCTAGCTAAGGCCCTCAAAGACTTTTCGCGCTTAAGTTCTCTCCCCGATGGATTTAGCCAGAGTGCTGGGGATGCCATGGCCTATCAATGCTGGAAGCTGGCCCGGCAACAGGCTGACCTGCAGGAGCGATCGCGCTCGATTGCTCGAGGCTTGAGCTATGCCCAGTCTGAAACCGCCCGGCAACAGATTGAAAAGTTGCTGACTGACTTTACCGTAGTGAAGTCCAAACCAGCGCCCCGCCTCCCCCTCTACCGTCTGGAAACGGAAGAAGAAATGCCCCGGCTGATTCCTGTTGTTGGCCGTTTTCCTTTAACTAAAGCTGACCTGCAAACCGTTCCCCTGTTGGAGGAAGTCGGGCCCTATCGCATGATCCAGTTCAGCGGTTCCTGTGCCTGGGTAGGTCTTCCCGGTTGGCAGGCGGTCTTAAATGCCGATGATCCGATCGGAATTCTCTCGACCATGGCCCATCTGCCCGTCCCGATCGAAGGAGAAACGGGAGAAGTTTTGCTGGTAGTCGATCGACAGCAGCGGGAGTGGCAATCGGATAGCTATTTTCTGGTTGAACAAACCGAGGGCACAAACCCATCGATCGAGATGAAATGGTTTGAAACCGCTCCCCCCTGCCCTTTACTAGGAAAAGTCATTCTGGTCCTTCGCCCCAAGCGGATTTTGGATGAGTCCGTCACCCTCAATCCCTGGCTGATCGACGAATAAAGTTGAGCCAAAATTTCAAGGATCTAAGAACGATAAAGTCGTTACAATTTGCAATGTTTTCCCAACCTCTGGCCCCGCCCTGGATCTTTCTCCAGAAAACAGCTTGAGGGATGTTCCCCAGGGAGTGGAACCAAGAGTAGGTGGCAAATAATTTGAAAAAATTAATGTTTTAATGGAAGTCTGTAATAGGTCTTAATCTTCGGTGATTAATTTTATAGTTTGGGGATGCTAAATTAACCCCTGGCCTCTTTATCCGCTGGAATTGCTATCTAGAATACCCTTGGGGCAGAATTACTGCTGCATTCTGGTCTTGTTCTAATTATTTTTAATTAACTTAATCGCCTTAACGTATTTTTCTGCAGTTCTGCCGGCCTATTTCTGTGTTTTCCCGGACTTCTTTTTCTGGGGGATCGACTAGAATCGACACGGCATTGAGCAAGGTTGTATTTCGGTTAACCAGCGATGATCACAACAGGCTTTAAATCTGTAGAAATTGAACCTGAAGCGGCGCTCAATCAAACCCCAGTCTGGCTGCGTGGATTATTGACGATCGCCTGGGTGGATGGCTCCTTTGATCCTCAGGAACAGGAAGCGATCGAAGGTCTGATCCAGCGCAAGCTGACCCCTGAGGATGAAACCCGCTTTCAACCTATTACCCCGACAGAATTGGCCAGCAGTTTGGCGACCGATCACAAGCAGGCAGAAAATTTTCTCCGTCTTGCCGTAATGGTCTGTATTGTCGATGGGGTTTATTCGGCTTCAGAAGATCAGCTCCTGCACCAGTTTGCTGAGGCCCTGGGTTTAGAAATTCCTGCCCTCAAGCTTCTGGGCATGACCCTGCAGGAAGAGAATAAACTGGGTGTTCCGCCAGCGCACTCCCATCTTCCCCATCTCCTTGATCCGGTCCGCCACTGGTTGGATGGGATTGAAATGCATGATCCCCGCATTGCTCGCTTCCTCTGCAAGTTGATCCCGTCCCAGTGCCCGTTTGAACGAGACATCACCGTGTTTGGGCACAAACTGCTCCACATTCCCCCCATGTGTAAACTGAATCCCCTCTATGAGCAACTGGTGGGATTGCGGTTCCGCGCCCTGGTTTATCTGGCGGATGAGTGCCATGAGGATGTTTCTATCTATTGCTAGACAGTTTCAGCTCTTCGTCTGAGCCTTAACTATCCTGAGCCTTAACTATCCTGAGCCTTAACTATTGAGCAGATCGATCGGGATCGTCTCTGGTTGCACCTCCCCAGTGGTCAGCAGGGGTAAATTGAGAGCTAGCCGCTCACTCGTCAGCAAGGCTTCCACTTTTGGTAGGTCATGGGCTGTGCCACAGAGAAGCAGTCGATCGCCCGCCTGTACATCGGTCTCGGCACTGGGAAAACGGAGAAAATGTCCTTCCCGCCGGATGGCCTGAACAATCACCCGATACTGACGATTGATATCCAGTTCTGCCAAGGTTTTTCCCACTGCCCTACTCAAGGGAGTGACCAGTAACCACTGACAGGCGGCATTATCCAGAGGTAGAGAAACCTTGCCTTCAACTAAATCTTGAAACGCCAGCAGTTCCTCCGACTGTCCCACCACCAGCAATCGATCGGCAGCAGAGAGAACGGTGTGGCTATCGGGGTAGTCCAATTCCTCCCCACTTGCCCGTTGAATGGCCATCAAGGTTACACCGGTTAGACGACGCAAATCCGTTTCCGCCAGGGTCATGCCAATGATGGGGGAATGTTCCGGCAGGGTTTGCCATTGACTGTTCAGTTCCCGCGCCACCGTACGCAGATCACGGGCAACTGCCTCCGCAGGACGTTCCTTGCGAAAATTCAGATACCGACCCTGGCGAATGTCTTCCACCTGATGGCGAATCACGGCTTCTGGTAGACCACGGCTGCGGAGGAGATGGTTAGAGAGTTCCAGGCTGGCTTCAAACTCCGGCTGCACCACTTCTTTCGCCCCCAGTTGATACAGCAGCTCGATGTCTTTATCGCTATTAGCCCGCACAATCACATCCAGTTCCGGCGCAAACTCCAGGGCCCGCTTGAGACACAGACGCGTACTCATCGGGTCGGGCAGAGCGATCGCCATCCCAGAGGCCTGATGCACCTGCGCTTTTTCTAACACTTTGGGGCTGGCAGCATTGCCGTAGAGGTAAGGAATTTTGGCTTCCCGTAGTTTTTGAACTGCGCTCTCCGTCTGGTCAATCACCAGCAGGGGGTAATTATTTTCTTGCAGCAAGCGGACGATATTCTGACCGACTCGCCCATAGCCACAGACGATCAAATGATTCTGAAAGGGTAAGTCTTCACTGGCCGCCAACACTTCTTCGGCAGCCCCCAGATAGGGCTGGAGCCAGGGAATCGATTCTGCCCAGGTCAACAGGTAGGGAACGGCTTGAAGTAAAAAGGGAGTCACCACCAGGGTAACTGCTGTAGTCCCCAGAATCAGGAGATAAACCTGGCGAGACACCAGCCCCAGGGTCTGCCCTTCACTAGCCAGCACGAAAGAAAATTCTCCGATTTGGGCTAGACCAATCCCGGTGAACAGCGCCGTTTTCCAGGAGTAGCCGAACAATCGCACCAAAGGGGTAATAATTAAGCCTTTACCGATGATAGCCAGGGTGACCAGGCCCAGAATCAGCTCCAGGTTGTTCCAGAGAAAAACAGGGTCAATCAGAATACCGATGGAGGCAAAAAAAAGTGTGGCAAAAATGTCGCGCAGGGGTTCCACGTAGGCAAGGGTTTGATCGGCATACTCCACTTCTGAAATCATCAAACCGGCAATGAAGGCCCCCATTTCGATCGACAGTCCCAGGTGTTCCGTCAGCAGTGCGATTCCCAGACAGAGTGCCACCACCCCTAGCAGGAATAACTCTTGACTTTCGGTGCGGGCCAGCAAGCGCAGCAGAGGGGGGATGACCCAGATCCCAGCAATCACCGCTCCCCCACCCACCAGGGCAATCTGCACCAACGCCCACAGGATCGCCTGCCCAATTTGTTCGGGCGGTTTGTCCAAAGCCGGCAGCACCGCCAGCATCAAGCCCACCGCCAGATCCTGAACCACCAGAATTCCCAGCATCACCTGACCGTGGGTGGCTTCAGTTTCATTCCGGTCCATTAAGCAGCGCAGCACCACTGCGGTAGAGGAGAGAGAAAGAACACCGCCCAGAAATAAGCCCTGGGGAATGGAGGTGACCCAACCCACTCCGAGAGAAATGCCCGCTGTGGTCAGAATCGTCAGTACGATCTGTAAGCCGCCGCCCCCCAGACTAATTTTCTGGACTTTCTTGAGTTCACTCAGGGAAAAACCTACCCCCAGGGCAAAGAGGAGAAAGGCAACCCCAAACTGGGCCAAGGTTTCCACCTGCACGACTTCCTTGATCACCCCCAGCCCCGCCGGGCCAACAATCATTCCTCCTAGCAAATAGCCCAGCAACACGGGTTGACGCAGCAAGGCCGCCAGTAGCCCCCCGATCGCCGCGACCCCAAACACTGTGACCAGATCAACAATTAACCGCAAATCTTCCTGCACCGGAATCTGCCCCTTTAGCTGCTTATTAAGCTTTTTGTAATAAAAAGTCGGGATCACCCTGCTCCAATCCTGCCCATCCTGAAAAGGGAGAAAAGAAAAATTAGAGGTTCTTAACCAAAGAATACAAAGTTTTCTGACAGATGGGGTAGAGTTGGACTAGACGGTGACAAATCTCCAATCCATCCGTTAGACTAGAAAACCGGGCACATTAACTTACCGGGGTGTAGGGCTGTGACTAAAACCAACGACGCAGAAAAAGAAAAAAGTAAAGCAAACGACCAGAAAGACGGTCAAGCCACCGCCGGTTTCAATCCTGCTCAATTCTTTCAGGAAACCAAAGGAGAGCTGGATAAAGTGGTCTGGCCCGATCGGCAACGTCTGATTGGAGAATCTGTGGCAGTCGTGCTGATGGTTGCGCTGTCTGCGGCTACCATCTACCTGGTCGATCAACTGTTTGGCTGGGCCGCCTCCCTGATCTTTTAGTCCGAAAACTTCTACCAGAGCACGACCCCTTCTTGCCTTATGTCAGACGAAGTAATTTACTCCTATGCTGTTGATGAATCTGAACCCCAGGGGCCAGAGGTCAAACACTGGTATGCGGTTCAGGTCGCTTCTGGCTGCGAGAAAAAAGTGAAGCAAAATTTGGAACAGCGGCGGCAAACCCTGGATGTGGGCGATCGAATTCTCCAGATTGAAATTCCCCAAACCCCCACAATTAAGTTACGCAAAGATGGCAGTCGCCAGACCAGCGAAGAAAAAGTGTTTCCCGGTTATGTGCTGCTGCTGATTCGAGAAGCCTGGGATGACAAACGCGGCAAGTGGCGGATCGATGATGAAGCCTGGCAGGTGATTCGCAATACCCCCAATGTGATCAACTTCGTCGGAGCGGAGCAACGCAAACATACTGGGCGGGGGCGGGGCCACGTTGAACCCGTGCGCTTACATCCGAGTGAAGTGGAGCGAATCTTCCGCCAGACCAAAGAGCAGGAGCCTGTGCATAAAATTGATCTGGCTGCGGGAGATAAAATTCGGGTTCTTAATGGTCCGTTTAAGGATTTTGAGGGTGAAGTGATTGAGGTCAGCGGCGAACGCAGCAAACTCAAGGCTTTACTTTCAATTTTTGGGCGGGAAACCCCCGTGGAACTGGAAGTTAATCAAGTACAAAAAGAAAGCTAAGCAATGGCGAAAAAAGTTGTCTCGATCATTAAGCTGGCGATTACCGCTGGCAAAGCAAACCCTGCTCCTCCTATTGGGCCGGCCCTGGGGCAGCATGGGGTGAACATCATGATGTTCTGCAAGGAATACAATGCCCGTACCGCAGATCAGGCGGGTCTGGTGATTCCGGTTGAGATCTCAGTTTATGAAGATCGCAGTTTTACTTTTATTCTGAAAACCCCCCCCGCCTCTGTGCTGATCCAGAAAGCCGCTGGAATTGAACGGGGTTCCGGGGAGCCGAACAAGAAAAAAGTCGGTCAAATTACCACTGCCCAACTGCGGGAAATTGCCCAGACCAAACTGCCGGATTTGAATGCCAACGATGTGGATGCAGCGATGCGGATTGTGGCAGGCACCGCCCGGAACATGGGAGTGACCATCATTGACTAGTGCTGTGTTCTTGACAGACCTTTAATTTTTTACTGTTGTTTATTTATCGGGGGAGAAGCCTGGCTTCGGTTGCACCCCAGGAGGTTTTTAGATCATGCCTAAGGTTTCACGTCGCTTACGAGAACTGCATCAGAAAGTTGAAGACCGGCCCTATGCCCCTCTGGCCGCGCTGGAATTGTTGAAGGAAACGGCAACGGCCAAATTTCCTGAATCGGCAGAAGCCCATGTGCGGTTGGGGATTGATCCGAAATACACGGATCAGCAATTGCGGACCACGGTGGCGTTGCCTAAAGGTACGGGACAAACGTTGCGGGTAGCGGTGATTGCTCGAGGTGAAAAGGTAAACGAAGCCAGTGGGGCTGGGGCCGATCTGGTCGGTTCGGAGGAACTGATTGATGCCATCCAGAAGGGGATGATGGATTTTGACCTGTTGATCGCTACCCCAGATATGATGCCGCAGGTGGCTAAAGTGGGTCGGATTCTTGGTCCTCGAGGGTTAATGCCTTCTCCCAAAGCGGGAACGGTGACCTTTGACCTCACCCAGGCGATCGCGGAGTTTAAGGCTGGTAAACTGGAATTCCGTGCCGATCGCAGTGGCATTGTTCATGTCCTGTTTGGTAAAGCCACGTTTACCGCCCCCGATTTACTGGTCAACCTCAAAGCCCTGCAGGAAACGATCGATCGTAACCGTCCCTCTGGAGCGAAAGGGCGTTACTGGCGTACTCTTTATGTTTCCGCCACTATGGGCCCCTCCATTCAGGTAGATATCAGTGCCCTGCGGGATCTGAAGCTGGATGAAGTGGTTTAATTAATCATTCTGGGAGTTAGTTATCAACCTGAAGACAGCACACAACTGAATCACAAAGCCGCAGACCGCAGGTGCATGTGCTTAATATCCTGCCGAGGTTTTACACCCTGAAGCAACGAAAAGTTGAAGCTATATAGCCTTTTCAGTTGTTTCTGTAAGACCCCGCCTGCCCTGGTTGGGGTTTTTGTTTTCCCAGACAATAGATTTATTTTTCAACTAAAAGGAGGTGAAAGAAAATATGGGCCGAACATTAGAAAACAAAAAGGCGATCGTGGCTGAGCTACAGGAAACCCTGAGTCAATCTCAACTTACTCTGGTGATTGACTACAAAGGGCTGACGGTGGCTGAGATCACCGATTTACGGAAGCGTCTCCGTCCTACCGGAACGGTCTGTAAAGTGACCAAAAATGCCTTTATGCGGATTGCGGTGGATGGGAATCAAGCCTGGCAACCTTTGCAATCCTTCTGTCAGGAAACCTCCGCCTTTTTGCTGGTCAAAGATGATCTGGGTGGAGCGATCAAAGCTTATCAGGACTTCCAGAAAGTCACCAAAAAGACTGAACTTCGCGGTGGTGTGATGGAAGGGCGATCCCTGAATGCGGATCAGGTGAAAGCGATCGGTGACCTGCCGTCGAAGGAGCAACTGATGGCACAAATCGCCGGAGCAATCAATGGTGTTGCCACCAAACTCGCAGTGGGGATCAATCAAGTTCCCAGCTCCCTGGCCAGGGGAATCAAAGCAGTTTCCGAAAAAGAAGCTGCCTAGACCTCTTCCCCATCTCCTTGAATTTCTGTCTACTACCTACTCAAACAGGAGTTATCCATGTCTGTTGCAACTGATGAAATTTTGGAAAAGTTAAAGACCCTCACTCTGCTGGAAGCGGCGGAACTGGTCAAACAAATTGAAGAAGCCTTCGGGGTGAGTGCTGCTGCTCCCGCTGGCGGAATGATGATGATGGCTCCCGGTGCTGGTGCTGCTGCTCCCGCTGAGGAAGTTGAAGAAAAAACGGCCTTTGATGTCGTCCTGGAAGAGGTACCTGCCGATAAGAAGATCGCCGTTCTTAAGATCGTGCGTGAACTAACCGGTCTGGGTCTGAAGGAAGCGAAGGAAGTGGTGGAATCCACTCCTAAACCGATCAAGGAAGGAATCAGCAAGGAAGACGCTGAAGCCGCCAAGAAACAGTTGGAAGACGCTGGCGGTAAAGTTAGCATCAAATAGCGTTGACCTGTTGATCTGGATTGTGTTTACTGTTTTTTCTGGAGGAGCCCGTCCCAAGGCTCCTTTTTTTAGTTATGACTGAACTCAGTGCCCCTCAATTGCCGCAACAGGTTGAACTCTGGCAACAAACCCTTAACTGGCAACCGACGATCGTTCAGCAGCAGCAGTTTCAAAGGCTTTATGAGTTGATCCTGTCGGGCAATCAGCAGTTGAATCTCACCCGGATCACCGCACCGCTGGAATTCTGGGAAAAACATCTCTGGGATTCCCTCAGTGGGATCGCTCCCTTTCTTTCCCCTGCTCAAACAGATACTTCCTCTCACTGGCGGGCGATCGATATTGGCACAGGGGCGGGTTTCCCTGGATTAGTTGTGGCGATCGTTCGACCTGACTGGCAGTTAACCCTGCTCGATAGCACCCGCAAGAAAATTAGCTGGCTGGAGTCCACAGTGGCGGAGTTGGATTTGAGCAATGTCAGGCCAATCTGGGAGCGGGCAGAAGAATTAAATCAACACCCCGGATATCACCAAAGCTTTGATCTAGGGTTGATTCGGGCCGTTGCCAGTGCCGATCGTTGTGCTACCTACAGCCTGCCCTTGCTTAAGCCGGGGGGGTTAGCGATTCTCTACCGGGGGCAATGGTCTGCCAGTGAACAGGAGAGTTTGAACCCAGTGCTGAGACAGTTTGGAGGAAAAATTGAATCAGTTCAGACCTGGCAGACACCCCTTACCCACGGCGATCGCCATTGCCTTTACTTACGCAAACCTTAGAGAATGCAAACGCTTACCCCAGCACCAGCCGCTACACCGATGTCTGGGGAAACATAGGATTGGTGAAGTTCTGCGACGATTGCGGTGGCCCAGTGAAGTAATCATTCTGAATCTGCGGGGGAATTTAATGACTAGAAAGTGACCTGACTGGGACGTAAAAAATGGGTTGAGTCAACTGTCATTGCCCAAGCCTGGCAACTGGCTTTTTTGTCCTGTGAGCCATCCTGTAATTAGCACAAGGGCATACCCCCACAATAGCCATGCACCAAAGGCTCCGTTAGCAGTTACAGATATATTTGGTAAAACCTGATCAAAAAAATAAGTCGTCACTACATCCAGTAGCATTCCTGGAATTGCTAAACAGATCGCGGCCTCTCTCCGCTGAGCCGGGTGAACGTTCTGCCAACGAAATAGCCCATAAACGAAGGCGGGTAAGCAGAGCAGGGAAAAAAGAAAACTGCCGCCCATACTCACATAACTATCGACAATGAACAAATTCTGCCCCCAGAAGCGCATCAGCAGTGTTGCTATCAGCCAAACCGCAAAGCTGGCAAACAGGAAGAATGCATAAGAAACGGGTTGGTTCAGGTTTTCAGGGCGATCGGATTGGGTAGAAGTCTGCATAGAGTCCTCCAGCAAAATCTTGTAAACTGTAGACGCGAGGTTTGTCTCACGTTTTTAAAATACGAGGATTATCTCGTGTTTGTCAACCCCGATCACAGATATGACTGATAGCCCCCTTGCAGCACCGTTATGGCGCGTTCCTCAACAAGCCCGGAGTTGGCAGCGATTCAATCGCATCCTGGATGCTGCGGCTGAATTGTTTGTCGAGGTTGGTTATGAGTCTGTGACGACGGATGAAATTGCCGCAAGGGCTAGTACTTCAGTGGGAGGGCTATACCGCTTTTTCCCAGACAAGCTAGCGGTTTTTCATGCCCTGCTCGATCGTTATTTCCAGCAACTGCGGGACCTGTTTGCTACCCTTCACAGCAATGAAACGATGCACCTCCCACTCGACACTTACATTGGTCAACTCGTGGACGGCTTCGCTCTGTTTGTGAGTGGAAATCCCGCTTTTCGTATCGTCTTTGTGCAAGCGCGGCTGATCCCCACCACAATGGCCATGAACGTAGCCTTTAACCAGGAAATTGCCCAACAACTTGCCACTTTTTTTGCCGTACGTAATCCCGCGTTAACGCAGGCTCAACGAGAGCTAATTGCGACGATCAGTGTGGAGGTTGCCAGTACGCTTGATTTACTTGCTCTTTCTCGCGATCGGTCTTTTCAAGACCTGGTGCTGGCTGAAACTAAAACATTGCTGATTGCTTACTTGCGGGAATACTTCCCCCAATAACCCTAATACAGAAACAGGACAAGAGCTCATTTTCCCTGTAAGATATACAGGTGATCATAGAATATTACGAATGCCAGTCGTGAGGTTGCCCGTGTATCCTGCCAAGTTCTTTCAATTCGCCCTGGGAAGTTCCATGGTTTGGGCTGTAGTCTGCTTTACCGCATCATTTACGAACGCAACGACTACACAAGCAACGACTACACAAGCAACGACTACACAAGCAACGACTACGTACCCGGCAAACCCACTTAACTTGTCTTTAAGTGATAATCTGTCTATCTTAGAACGCTCACCTGATCCCACTCCACTCTTACTGGCTCAGCAGAACGATTTCGCCAGCTTTATGGAATCCGGTACACTCCAGTCAGAGAGCCGATTTCGGATTACAGCCCCTAGTGATCCAACCATTAGGATCAATCGCGATAACCCTGGCTGGCAGTTTTTTGCCTTCAGGAATGGGAACGTTTCCCTCTGGATTCCACCGGGACGATTAACGCAGGAAACTCTGGTTTTACAAACCGCTGCAGGTGCGATCTCGACTCAAGCCCTGATTGCTGACAACAAAGATGGACGCTATATTGCTGCTTATGCGTCTGATCTCTCTCCGGCTCAGAGTAATGCTTCCATCCTTTATGATGCGATTAAGCAACGGGTATCCTCCAGAAATAATATGGTTCTTCAGTCAGAGAAACCTGTGACGGTAAATAACTTTTCTGGTCAGGAAGTTCGGTTCACCAATGCGGATCAAATCGTTGTCTTACGGATGTATCTGGTCGGCAATCGTTTCTATGTCATGGGTGTTCAGGCATTGAGTGCCAATTTCAATTCCCAGGCTGCAACAGGATTTCTGAATTCCCTTCAACAGCTCTCAGGTTAAGTATTGGGGTAGATTGGCCCTGGGTTTGTTCCCTTTTAAGGTGTAAAAGGTGTGGCCTTAGCGATTTTTAGGCTCCCCGCCCCAGAGCCTGGCTCTCCTCCTCGAACTCCTGATCTTCTATGCCTGCCCGCCCCACTTCCCAGGGAAGCCTTCAATTTATTCTGCGGGCCTTCCGCTCCCGTAACTACCGCCTTTTTTTCACTGGGCAGGCCATGTCTCTGATTGGCACCTGGATGACCCAAACGGCTTTGATCTGGCTGGTCTATCGTCTGACCGGATCGGCCTTGCTCTTGGGGGTGGTTGGGTTTGCCAATCAAATTCCCAGTCTGCTTCTGACACCAGTGGCGGGTGTGTTGGTGGATCGAATTCCCCGACGGCAGACGCTGGTGATCACTCAGGTGTTAGCGATGAGTCAATCCCTGGCTTTAGCATATCTAGCCCTAACGGACAGGATTAATATCACCTGGATCATTGGCTTGAGTATTTTTCAAGGCTTGGTCAATGCCTTTGATGCACCGGCTCGGCAGGCGTTTGTGGTGGATATTGTTGAAAATCGGGCGGATCTGGGCAATGCCATTGCACTTAATTCTTCCATGTTCAGTGGGGCGCGACTGGTAGGACCGGCGATCGCTGGGGTGATTGTGGCTGTCGTCGGACCAGCGATATGTTTTTTTATTGATGGGATTAGCTATATTTTTGTCATTACTGCCTTGCTGCAGATGCAAATCGCCCCCCTGGTGTCTGACCCCTTCAGGACGCGAAGCACGCTCTGGAAACAACTCTGGGAAGGGCTAACCTATGCCTTTGGCTTTCCCCCAATTCGAGCAATTCTGCTGCTGATTGCTCTGGTCAGTTTGATGGGAATGCCCTATGCGGTACTGGCCCCCATTTTTGCGGAAAAAATTCTTAAAGGAGGAGCAGAAACCTTAGGCTTCCTGATGGCGGCTTCTGGCTTGGGTGCATTAGTGGCTGGGCTTTATCTCAGTTCCCGTCCGACGATTTTAGGTTTGGGTCAACTACTGGCGATCGCCCCCGCCTTTTTTGGTTTCAGTCTGATCATTTTTGCCCTTTCCCACTCCCTTCCTCTGTCCCTGTTCATGATGTTTTGGATGGGCTTGAGTTTGATTTTGCAGGTCGCCTCCAGCAATACCATTCTGCAAACCATTGTCGAAGAAGATAAACGGGGACGGGTGATGAGCTTATTTACGATCGCCTTTCTGGGCATTGTTCCCTTTGGTAATCTGGCAGCGGGTTTTCTGGCCAGTGTGATCGGGGCCCCCTATACTCTGGTGATGGGTGGAATTTTCTGCATTCTGGGGTCTCTCCTGTTTGTCCGCCAGTTACCTCGACTACGCACCTACGTCCGTCCCATCTATGCCAGCAAGGGAATTTTACCTGTGAGCCAGACGCGATCGTAGCCAATGGAGAACGTTCCCAACCAGCGGCAACCATAGCCTAACACTCAGCACCAGTCGCTCTCAATTGTCCGCTGCATTGGGGTTGTTGTGCTGCGCTACGGATAGTGATTTGGATTCTCAATCAATAGCCCTTCGTTAACAGCAGCCAGGTTTAATTCCTCGTCTGCGGAAACAAAAATGATTGGCGATAACCCGTTAGCCATACAAAGCTGATTGATTGCAAACCCCGCCGCTAGCTGAACAGCATCGTAACCACGTAACCCTTGTGTCTCAGCTAGTGCCATAGCGGAATTAATAATCCCTTCTGTAATTTCAATAACCTGATAATCAGTTTGTAAATCACTCCTCAACTGACTACAAACTAATGCTGCATCTGCTGCTGCAATACTACCGTTACGTGCCCTTCGTGTAATTGCTGCAACAATTTCAACCCCTGTTATCGCTGCCACAAAAAATTCATTGCTTAACGTTGGAGTAAACAACCCTAACACCCACGCTGAACCAGTTTCGTTGATATATCGCTTGACCAGCGCACTACTGTCTAAAAAGTAGATTGCCATCTAGCGGCGTTCCCCAACAATTGTTTGAGAAATCGGTTCACCTTGAACCTGGATAAGACGTTGATGCGTCCTCCCTTCAAAATTTGGGTTCTTAATCTGCCGAACCAACCCAGATCCTACTAATGCTTGATGAAATGCTGCTCGCTTTGCAGGCACTTCGTCATCCCTTAAATATCTTTGGATTACCTGGCTAAGCTGCTGTAACTCAGATGGCTCTAGCGACTGTAACTGATTAAGAATTTGATTGAGAAGTGCTTGCGGCATGGTTGGTGATTGCGGACTGGCTTTGCTATCTATTCTACAAAACCTTAAACCAAGTGCCTCACAAATAACCTCACAGAGCTGTCCCCACCAAAAGCTTCAGAAGCACAACGGTGAAGTGTAGCGGCGGTAGATAACCTTGAAGGGTGCGTGTCACCTTATTGGTATAAAAATCAAGCATACCTGTCAAGAGCTTGCACTAGCTACAGCACATTAGGGCTATGCTTTTTCCTCTACAGAATGTGACACGCACCCACCTTGAATACCCACTGATAACCTTTGTTCCATCCGCTGCCACGCAGTGTTAGACCTCGTTGTAATATGGAAATCCCAAAATCTACAGCGCTATCTTTATTTTTGAAACTTCAGCTATAAGATCTTCAATAGATTGAGAAACTTTTAATAATTCTTTGTCTGTATGTGCTAGCAAATCAAAGTATTGATCAGCTGCATTAGTAGTTAACTCTTTACACCTCACTCTATAATCTCTTCTATCCTCAATAAGTTCATTAAATCTATCAATCAAAGTATTTATCTCATAGAATTTAAGCAGGTCGTCAATTTTCAATAAGTTTTCTCTTGTTAAATTTAGCCATATATCTAATCTTGTAAAATCTTCCGTAATTTTATCCAAAGTCGTCAATCTACTCTCTACAAAGCTTCTTTTTACATCACTGATTAGCTCTAGCTCCTGTTGAAATATTACTTTGTTTAAAGAAAGTTTTTCTCGAACGATAGAAAGTTTTCTTTTTAGGACTAATAAAATTTCTACTTGCTTTTGTTTAATTTCATTTTGTTTTTCATACCGCCCTAAAAATTGACCCATTACCAAGGTGACTATTGGTAGAATAAATTTAAGAATATCAGGAATAGAATTTAAAGTTAGATACGCAGTCAAAATTGGCAAGAGGAAGACTGTGAAAGTAGGAACTAGGATAGATCTTGTACTAATCCATTCCTTGATTTCTTGCGATAGATTTTTATTATAGACAATTAAAATGCTTCGATGAAGCAACCAAGAAACTGAAATAATTAAGCTAATAACAACGGGAGTCATGATTCAAAATGGCTTCTTCAGGAATTTTATTTGAAAATCTTTTATTTAAGTCTATTTTTTGATAAGATTCTTTAAATCTTCTATGCTTAACGTCATTATTTTTCGATGTAGCATTCTGTGACAATTTGAGCAAACAGGAACTAAATCATCTACTCCACAACTAGACTCATGTTTAAGCAGATGTATTGGATATTTGTGATGAGCTTCAATATAATCAGCACCAATTTCACCATACACTTCTCTAAATGAGAAGTTGCAAACTGAACATCTTATATCACCATCGTTTTCTTTCTTCCAGATTCCCTTGGCATCCGAAACAAGCTTTTGATTACGCTCTTTCGCAAAATGTATGCGTAAAAGACGTTTGCCTTCTCTATAAGAGATTTTGCATTTTCTTTCAAGCTCCTGAATCGTTTTTTCATCCGTGTCATTTGCTTCAAAATCTTTATCAAAAAAGTCATTAATCAACTTTTGTTCGTCTGCTTCCTCATCCGATCTTGCAAGAATTTTTAACTTTAGTGTATCTGAACCAGTTTTTAGCCAGTCTTCTACTAAATTTTTGAAATCAGCAGTATTTCTGATGTAAGGACGATATTTTCTAGATACGACATCTGAAACTCCTTCACTCTCAATACCCCACTTTTGTTCAACGAGATGTATCGCTTCATTTACTAACTTGCTAATAGAGAGATTATTATCTTGATCTGTATATATTCTTCTAGCTTCCCTAAGAATATCAATGATTTGCTGGACTTGTTTTCTCATTAGTAATCCTCAAAATGTAAGTATAAAAAGGACGAAGTTGCTTCAATGCAGCAATGTCAATTGCTCAGACCCACTGTCCTACCTATAATTCAACCTATGTTGGCAAGAAAGTTCGCTCTCCTGGGTTCCTGGTTAAAATTGTATCTTGTGTTACAAAACCGGTTTCGGGCGATTGCTGGAACCCTTGCTGGCAACTATATTAGTTTCATTTATCACCCAATACTCAGGAGAGCCAGAAAGTTTTGAACACTACAAAAATACAAGTTTTATGACTGGTAGAGAAGCTATTAATCACGCTCCCACAAATAGTTTAGGACTAGCTGCCTTAGAGGTCTAACCAGTAATTAAACTGCAATGGGAACTCTTGATGCACATTTATCACTTAACTTGTAAGGATAAACAGCATAGAAACCCATATTTAATGTGCTACCGAAAATTTTACCTGAAAAGAACTGCTAGGTCAAATTATTTAGATTGAGTTTCGTTAGACCAGCGGACGTGTCGGATAGCATGTAGATTTTAAAGATATACGGCATGAACAACCATGAGCAGATTCCCAGAGGTTAACCCCAGGTTTGACGAAGTGCTGAGATCCGAGCAGATCCCACTAGCGTAATGGTCCGAGCATCGGAAGTGGGTGCGCTTCTACCTGCATTTCTGTAACAAGTATGGGCATCAACCAGGGGATCTTGGGAGTCTGCCGCTCTTTATCGCCAAGCTGGCTTCCAAGGGACAGACGGTGGAACAACAGGCGGAAGCCCAGCGGGCAATTGGCTATTACAGAGCCCCCCTCTCGCCATCTATTGAACCAAGGGGAAAAGCCCAATCCGAAACAATGAATGAAGAGACCTGGAAAAAGGCGATCGAGGACTATTCGACGAAAGAATTATCTCAGCGAAAAGCCTGGTATTCCGGTGTGGCGGCAGTTTACGATCGACTCAGACCAGGCTACTCCAGCACTTTAATCGATCAGGTTTTAGAAATTACTCAGCTTTCTCCTGGCTCAAACCTGTTGGAAATTGGAGCTGGGCCGGGAACGGCAACGGTTAGCTTTGCCCCCCTGGGCTGTTCAATGCTCTGTCTGGAACCCAATTCTGATTTTTATCAGCTTGCCCAACGCAATTGCCAGGCTTATCCAAACGTCAAAATCCACAATACTTCCTTTGAAGAGTGGGAACTAGAGCCAGAAGAATTTGATGCCATTCTCTCCGCTACTGCCTTTCATTGGATACCTGCAGAGATTAGGTTTCTGAAGGCAGCCCAAGCCCTACGCGATCGAGGTTACTTAATTTTGTTGTGGAATACGGGTTTAGAACCGGAGCCAGAGATTCAGGCAGAATTGCAGAACATTTATCAAGATTATGTTCCTGACTTTGTGCCCTATGAAGGCTTGGCAACCCAGCAACAGCATTTGCAAAGCTTTGGTCAAATGATCCTGGATTCAGGCTATTTCCAGAATTTGGTGTCTCAGGCTTATGTCTGCACAGCCCACTATGCCATTACAGATTATTTATTGCTTTTAAGTACCTATTCCCCCTACCTGAACTTAGAAACTCAAGCTAGGGAAGCTTTATTTGCCAGCCTCAAAACAAAGTTAGAGCAGCAAGGCCCAGGGCAGATCAAGCTTTACTATCTATCTGCCTTTCATATTGCTGAAAAGGTCTACTCTTGTCACGGTAGTAGCTGAGCTAGATCTTGCCATGAGTTCTGATCGTTAAATAATATTTTCTGAGAAACCCGATTGGAACTGGAGTATTTTGCTCGGACTGGTCCAGGGGTTGTGGATCTGGGGGGCATATGCCTTAGCCTTTGAACTGCTCGGAGCGATTTGAAAACCTGCAGCACAATCTTTTCTTCATTTATCCCCGAGGTTGACAAGGGCAGGTATCCCTGATATTTTCTTCTCCAGATGAGATTGCTAAGAAATTTATCTTACTCGCCATTTGTTTGAAAATTGATGTTTGAGAATTATAACTATTACCGCTTTGAAGCAGCTTATCAGCAATATGGCATCCGGGCTAGTCGCTGTAAGGAGTTTCTTTTTAAGGGTGACCCGCTTGCCGATGCCACCGTTGCAGCCCTGTCCAAGCTTTCCTGTGGTAAAGCAACAAAGGTTCTCAACCAGTTGTTAAACGAGGGCAGTGCCGCAGTCCCCGATGCCCCTGAAGCTTTAAGGGAGTTATTTGCCCAGTTAGAAACCGTACCTCTGTGGGTCGATTGGGAACGGGTCGATCGGGGCAGCCAAATGGTTATGCAACTCTCATTGTTGATCAATCCTGTCCTGACGCTTTACTCCGTCCCCCTGATGTATGCCTCCCCCGCCGGGACTAAACCTCTAGTTTATACAGGTAACCTGGTTCAACGGGCTCCCCGTCGGATGGGAGAAACCAGCCGGTTTGTGCGCTTAACCTGTCAACCTGGAGGGTTAAAGCGTTTTAGTGAAGGATTCAAGCTGAATGTCAAGGTTCGCTTAATGCACGCTCAGGTGCGCCGCTTATTACTTAGTTCAGGACAATGGAACACTGAGACCCTGGGCATTCCCGTGAATCAATGTCACATGGCATGGACGTTGTTATTGCTTTCAATGGGAGTGATACAGGGGTTACGGCAGTTAGGGATCAATTTCACCCAGGATGAGGTAGAAAGTATTTTGCTGCTCTGGGCTTATTCTGGTTATATCTCAGGTGTGGATTCAGAGTTGTTGTGTATGTCAGAAACGCAGGCACAAAGGTTGATGCTTCTATTAGGAGCGCAAGAGGGTGCCCCAAATGAGGATTCTCGCAATTTAGTGCAGTCATTGCGAACGTTGCCCTTACCTGGCCAACTGCACGAAGAAGCCTGGTTCGCTGAATTAGCCTCAACCCTTTCTCGATCGTTATTGGGGGATCATCTGGCCGATGCTCTGGGAATTCCCCCCTCAGCCTGGACATGGAGCGTGCCTCTAATTCGTCCATTTCTATCAATGTTTTCTGAAGCCCAGCGTCACATCCCAGAGGTCGCTGATTTAGCTGTTGATTGGGGAATCACTACCTGGGAAACTCTTGAAAATAACTTATTTGCTGGTCCTGGTGAAATCAAGTTGCCCTCCCGCTAATTCTCATCGCTTTTAGACGGCTCAAGCAATGCTTAAAAATCAAACGTTAGCATACCTGACCTCTGACGATTGGCAAGCCCTGGCTGAGATTGCCATTCATCAATCCTATGCTCTGGGAGATGTCATTATTGCCGAAGGAGCGCCCACCCGCAACATTCTGATTATTCGTAAAGGCTATGTGCAGGTTGAGCGGAGCCATCAAGGCAGGGGAGTCGCTCTCAGCCAATTGGGCACAGGAGAGGTTCTGGGTGAAATGTCGTGGCTAGAGCAAACAGGAGCCAGTGCCTCTGTGATCGCGGCCTCGGAAGTTGAGGTTGAGGTTTTAGAGGAACTTGCTCTCCAGTCCCTGCTCAATTCCCTGCCAGGATTCTCTGCCCGCTTTTATCAATCCCTGGCTGTAACTTTATCGCGGCGGTTGCGGGTGGTTTCCGATTATCTATCCCAACCCAATGAACAAGAACAGCGATCGTTGCGGATTGGCAATATCAGCGAACGGCAGATTCCCCCTGGCCTGGTGGCTATTGTGGAGCAATTCAAGCAAACCATGGTCAACCTGGAACAACAACTGCAGCGGCGTCAACTCAGCCCCAGCCAGGCTCAGGAGCAGACCAATTTGACCTGCCAGCAACTGCTCAACTCTCTCCGGCAGCACAGTCAGACAGAAGCGTTAATGGATTCAGCCTGGAGTAATCTGCTTGCTTTTCGAGACTTAGAACAACTCGAATCCGGGATCGGTGATTACGTTTTTCGTGAACTGTTTGCTCTCATGATGTCAAGTGCTACGATCGCCAGTTGCTATTCCCGTCCCCGTGGCATTATTGATAGTTATGAGGTGAATCAACGGATTGATGCTAATGAACCCGAAGGAGATGGTTGGCTCGGTGCTTTGATTGATGCATGGTTTCTCTCCAGTTACTTTTGTCAAAATCGCCGTCAAATCAAAGCTCAAATTAGCCAATTTCTGCAATATTATATTGAACAACGCTATAGCCAGAATGGAAACTCTGTCCAGGTGCTGAGTTTGGCGAGTGGTTCGGGGCGTGAACTTTTAGATGTGCTATCGAGGTCGGAAAAGTTTTTTGCCACGGTGATCGATCGAGACCTGGCTGCTTTAAGGGCAATCCGTCAGGAGGCTGAAAAACTGGGACGGGGAGAACAGATGACGCTGATTCAAACCGATTTACTGCTCTTAGCTACCGGACAGGAAAAGCTGACCCTGCCGCCCCAACACCTGCTCTATAGCTTCGGATTGTGTGACTATTTAAGCGATGAGCAAATCCTCCAGGTTTTGGGCTGGGCTCATGGCCAACTCGCCGATCAGGGAATGATTTTACTGACCAATATCAGTCCAGAACACCCGGAACGTCTGTTGATCATGCATATTCTGGAATGGACACCCTATTATCGAACCAGAGAAGAATTGGAGAATTTGTTACAGAAGGCTGCTTTTATGCCAGTGAATCAGTCCATTGAATTTGACGGCTCTGCCGCTCCAGACTCGGAAATCTGCTGGGTCGTTGGCCTAAAACAACGCTCTAAATAAAACTTAGAACCTGTCCAGAGCAATAGGCCATCGCTTCCTACTGAGCCAGTTCCACCCCAAACACCTGAGCGAAGACTTTAGCCACTTTATATCCCGAATCGATCGACTCCAGCGGATCTTTTCGTAAGCGGTGGCGCAGACAGAGGGTAATCACCCGTTCAATATCGCTGACTAAAACCTCAGTGCGGCCTTCAAATGCAGCCAGGGCCTTCGCCGCCCGATTGGTGACAATATCGCCCCGCAATCCATCTACATTCAGTTCGGCACAAACCTGGGAAATCTGCACCCGCAGTTCACGATCGATCGTCACTTTAGGTAGGAGCTGCTGAGCCTGGACAATTTGTTGTTGTAAAACCTGCTGTTCGGTCTGGTGCTGACTCAAAAATTCCTGGGGATTCTGGTCAAACTGCGATCGCTGTTCCACAATATCCACCCGCTGCACCGGATCTTTGACCGTACGAATTTCGGCGTGCATGCCAAAGCGATCGAGCAACTGGGGCCGCAATTCCCCTTCTTCCGGGTTGCCGGAACCCACCAGGACAAACCGGGCCGGGTGGCGCACCGAAATGCCTTCCCGTTCCACCGTATTCCAACCAGAGGCGGCAGAATCGAGCAGCACATCCACCAGGTGGTCATCCAGCAGATTCACTTCATCGACGTAGAGAATGCCCCGATTGGCCTTGGCCAGCAGACCCGGTTCAAAGGCTTTCACCCCTTCACTCAGGGCTTTTTCAATATCGATCGTGCCACAGACCCGATCCTCCGTAGCCCCCAGGGGAAGATCGACCATGGGTACTTTTTTGACGGCGATCGGCAGGGATTGCCCCGCAGTCAAAGCGGCTTTCACACTGTCGCTCATCAAATCGGCATCCTGCGGATGGCTGTTGAAGGGATCGTCCGCCACCACGTCAATTTCCGGTAGCAGATCAGCTAGAGCACGGATCGTCGTAGTTTTGCCTGTCCCCCGATCGCCCATAATCATCACCCCGCCGATCTTGGGATCGATCACATTCAGCAGGAGCGAAAGTTTCATTTCTTCCTGACCGACAATGGCAGTGAAAGGAAAAACGGGACGACGGGTCAGGGGAGGGGCAGCTAGAATCACAACCTTAACCAAATAATGAGACGGCCTTTCCCATTGTGCCACAGGGATTTACTCAGTTTGACACCCGCAGGCGAGGCGGATTAACTGGGCACCGCTAACCAGGAAATGGCGATCCCCAGGGCGGAACCCGCTACAACCTGCATGGGGGTATGACCGAGCAGTTCTTTCAGCCGCGCCTCACTCAGGGCATGGTCAGCCTGGAAAAATTCATCCACGATCTGATTTAAGACCCTGGCCTGCTTGCCGGCGGCCTGGCGTACCCCCGCTGCATCGTACATGACGATAAAGGCAAAGATCAGGGCAATGGCAAATTCAGTGCCGCCCCAGCCTTTGGTTTGCCCCACTCCCGTCGCTAAAGCGGCCACCAACGCCGAATGGGAACTGGGCATTCCCCCGGTTTCAACCAGCACGCGAAAGTTCAGTTTGCGATTTTTGATATATTCAATGACCAGTTTTAAAATCTGGGCGATCAAACTGGCCGATAAAGAAACCAACAGTACCCGGTTCGTGATGATATCGCCAAAGTCCTGCATAGAATTTGCCTGCTAGGGATGGAGAATAGGCTCAGTCTGCGGAAGGGTTCAGTTGGGACTAATGGGTACGAGCAGTGACAAAGTCTGCGATCGCCATCAGCGGAATTGCCCTTTCTCCAAAGGTTGCCAGTTCAGCCTTGGCTTCGTCAACTAATTGTTTCGCCTGACAACGGGAGGCTTCAATCCCCCATAGACTCGGATAGGTGACTTTTTGAGCGCGTAAATCTTTACCAGCCGTTTTACCCAGCTCTTCCTGAGTGGCGGTAATATCCAGGACATCATCAATGATTTGAAAAGCCAGACCAACATTGCGGGCATAGCGGGATAGCCTTTGTAAAACCTCATCACCGGCCCCGGTTAAATACGCCCCACACAGCACCGAGGCTTCCAGTAAAGCGCCTGTCTTATGAGCATGGATGAAGTTCAGGGTTTCCACACTCACATCCTTCACCCCTTCACATTCCAGGTCAACCACCTGACCGCCCACCAGCCCCGTTGCCGCAACGGCATGACCGAGCCGGGCCACAACTTTGAGCAACCATTCCGCCGGTACCCCCTGGGTTTTCACGGCTACATATTCAAAGGCATAGGCCAGCAAACCATCCCCCGCCAGAATGGCAATATCCTCACCGTAAACTTTATGATTGGTCAGCTTACCGCGACGGTAATCGTCATTGTCCATGGCCGGCAGATCGTCATGGATCAAAGACATGGTGTGGATCATTTCCAGGGCACAGGCGGTGGGCATGGACATTTCAACCGTGCCGCCCGTCATCTCACAGGTAGCCAGACAGAGAATGGGACGTAAGCGCTTACCGCCAGCCATGAGAGAATAGCGCATGGCCTGGTAAATTTTTTCAGGGTAAGTGACTGCAATTGATTGTTCCAGGGCCGCATCCACCCATTGCTGCCGCTCCTTCAGGTAGGACACCAGGTCAAAACCGGAGGATGGGGTAGCGCTGCCGCTACGAGTCAATGGCTGTGGCAAAGTTTCTAATTGGGGGTTCTCAGCCGAAATCATCCTTCGCTCCCTTGACTGTGGTCTTGACTTAATCAGTTTAATAGTTTGCTCACGATCGCCCAGGGGAAACATTCGCCTGGAAGTTAACCTGGCCTTCAAATGGTTTGAAGCTCAAGTTTAAACTCAGTTAGTTTAAGCTCAATTATTTTAAGCCATTGCGTTGCTGAAAGCTGCAAACCGTATTGTCCAGTAACATTGCCACGGTCATGGGACCAATGCCTCCGGGAACGGGGGTGATATAGCCCGCGATCGGTTGTACCGCAGCAAAGTCCACATCCCCTACCAGACGGCTTTTGCCTGTTGCCTCCACCACCCGATTAATCCCCACATCCACCACCACAGCTCCCGCTTTGACCATTCCGGCGGTGACCAGACCCGGTTTGCCAACGGCAGCAATTAAAATATCAGCGCGACGGGCAATTTCGGCCAGATCTGTGGAACGGGAATGGGCGATCGTCACCGTGGCATCGGCTTCGAGCAGCATCATGGCCAGGGGTTTACCCACCAAAATACTGCGGCCAATCACCACCGCCTCTTTACCTCGCAACTCAATGTTGTATTTCTGTAGTAAGCGCATCACGCCCGCAGGAGTACAACTGCGTAAACCCGGTTCAGAGCGCACCAATCGCCCCAGATTTTCCGGGTGCAGCCCATCCGCATCTTTAGTGGGATCAATGGCATAGAGCAGGGCGCAGGCATCCAGGTGATTGGGCAGGGGTAACTGCACCAGAATGCCATCCACCCGTGGGTCTTGATTGAGCTGATTAATCAGAGCCACTAGTTCGGCCTGAGTCGTTTCCGTGGGTAGATGGTGGCCAAAAGAGGCAATGCCCACCTGCTCACAGGCCCGTTCCTTATTGCGAACATAGGCGGCACTGGCCGGATTATCCCCCACCATCAAAACGGCTAGACCGGGGGGACGACCCACACGGGTCTGAAGAGCTTGTACCTGCAACGTCAGGTCAGCTTGGATTTCCTGCGCCAGGGCTTTACCGTCGAGCAAATTGGGGAATGAATCAGCCATGCGGACTAAAACTGTTTTCTCTACTGTGGATGGGCTATGGATGGGTAACTCTGTCTATGTTAGCCGTTCAGGTCTGACTTTAAGTGTTGGGGAGATTAGGTAGTATTTTTGAGGGAGACAGGTCACGCCAACGGATTGGGTTAGCTTGAATAATATTGATTGTTCTGCAAGGTGAAGGAAAATGTCAAAAGAGTTTGCAGTGGGCGATCGGGTGCGGGTGGTTACCCTGCCTGCCTACGTTAAAACCGCCGAACCGATGCCGATGCTCCGTCCTCCCAGTGTGATCAGCGTTGGCGAAGAAGGGGTGATTCTCAGTCGGGAGCCGGGGGATTACTGGAGTGTGCGTCTGCAAAAGGGAGCCTACCTGCTGGAAAGTAAATATTTAGAACTGGCGGGGCAAGACTAACCCATCAACTGTCCTGAGATCAGCAACGTTGAGAGCAAGATTATGACGATTCTCTACGAAGACCCCCATGTGATTTGTGACGAGGATGCCCTGACGATTAACCTTTATTATTTCCCACTAGGCAGCAAGCGAATTCCCTATTCCACGATCCGCAGCCTGAAGGAGGAAACTCTGGGATTATTTACCGGCTCAGGCCGACTCTGGGGCATGGGGATTACACCGGAATGGTTTCATTTTGACCTCCAACGTCCCCTGAAACCGAAAGCGATCGTGATTGAAGAGGAAGGAAACTGGATTAAGTCGGTCATTACCCCAAACGATCACGATCGGGTTTTACAGATTTTGCGAGAAAAAGTTAGCTCCGAAACTTAGCTTCACCCTTGAGCTAAACCATCCCAACTCAGATGGAGGCGGTCAAAATTAGATTCTAACCGGATTCATTAAACCACGATCGCTCCAATCTCTGTCACTGCCGGCACCGAATCGTGAAAGGGGAAAAAGCCATCACTGGCCAGTACCCCTTCCTGTGCCTTTTCGCCCGTTTGAACTAAGGTAGTTTGAACTAACCCACCCCAGTTCATTTGTTCAGTTGCTTCTTGTGGTATCTCTGATTCGTCGCTGTGGGGTATTTATTCGTCGCTGTGGAGTATTTATTCGTCGCTGTGGAGTAGTTCTGGTTGACCTTCGGGCAGAGCTTGACAGTGGTCTTACTCGTGTCTGAATTTGCCACTCAGGGGCAACCGGACGATCAATATCAACACCCTGACTGCGTTGAGTCCCATTCAAAAGCCAGACATGAACCTGTCCGTTTAAGTGCCGCCACAGGATATCTGTTTTCCCATCCCGGTTAAAATCGCCTGTCCCTTGAATTTGCCAGTCAGAGGCAACCGGACGATCAATATCAACACCCTGACTGCGTTGAGTCCCATTCAAAAGC
>ERZ1066135.80-NODE-80-length-96427-cov-23.641960_pt1 | contig 96427 bp, 102 predicted proteins | sample MGYA00382782_ERZ1066135 | MGnify/ENA primary metagenome ERZ1066135 (study PRJEB33369, sample SAMEA5778365) | biofilm metagenome | biome: Industrial cooling water; feature: Water cooling tower basin; material: Biofilm | place: United Arab Emirates | collected... | reverse complement strand
AAAAATCCTAATGGCGGTCATTAGAAAAAATACCTAATGACAATTTTGGGTTTAATAATCCCAAATTGCCTCATATAGACAATGCAGGATTTCAACAAAAGGAGAGTTGACCATGCAACTAGCCCAATTATCACTTTAATATTATCCCCTGATGGTAATAGTACATCTATCAATTTCTCTGTAAAAATTGCGGTTACTAGGCTTAAAAAAGTAACTAAAAGACCTAATAAAAATGTGCTAACATTCAAATTGATATGTTGCTTTACGGCGTTCATTATCCAGCCATAAGCTTGACCCACACTTCTTTTTGAAATACTAAAGGTATCAGTAGTGCTGACGGTGAGTAATGCAGAGGATTTCCAAATTTCTATTAATTCCGAATCAGACATTTTTTTAACACCCTCAGCCGGATCTGCAATGAGAAATTGATCTTCACTCTTGCCAAAACAAACTATAAAATGCAGATTACTGCCATTTTTAACAACATGGAGAATGACCGGTACAGAAATTTTTTTCAAATCAACCAAAGTGGCTTTATATGCTTCTGCTATAAGTCCAAATTGACTGGCCGCTTGCTTGAGTCAAAGCATGGTTGTACCTAATGGGGTAGTTCCACTAACAAGTCGAATTCTTTCCAAAGCTACATGACCTCCATAGTAATTTATTATTGTAGCCAGTGAGGCTGGGCCACAATCAGACTCGTCACGCTGAGCCTCAAAGGCTTGTCTGACACGATGAATTAACCGCTTCTCGAACATATCTAACGACAATTGAAAATGTTACATACTGATCAAGAATCTTCACCAAAACCATGGAACTATCATAGATCACAAAGGATGGTGTCTCGATTAATCCGAATTGATTCGCAAATTTTCTCATACTATCCTGAACTACGATGATATTGGTATAATCTCCAAGACTATGACTATTAGAAAAAATAATTAATTCCTCCATTGAGGATTCAGAAACCAACACAAAATCAATCATCTCAAACTCAATATAGTTCTTCAGTATCATTTTCACCATGGACACGCATGCAGAACATGACGGATCAAAATACATATAAACCCTAGGTAAACCAACCGTTAGATCATGAGTCTCATTAAACGGAGTGCCGTCCAGGTTCAAAAATCTGTCCTTATCAGTAAAAGATTGACCCTTACTCGCCTTTTCAATTGAATCAACAGGAATTGATGCAAGTTGAATATAGATGAAGCAAATAACCATCAGAAACGAAACCGCTATGAGAATTTTAAACCACATCAAAAAATATTCAGAAAGTACAACCTTAACCCAATGGAAATAAGTAGCATGGTTAAGTATGCCCCTAGTACAGGCCTCAAAACGCCCTTGATTGATTGCTGTCCGGCAATTTTAACTCCACAAAGTAGTACAATCACATATAAAAATTCCAATAGATTTAGCTTACTAAAAATCAACTTTAGAGCAGGATTCAAACTGCTTTGCTCCATATAGTATAGAATACCATACGGATTAAATTCACGCATATCTAAGTAAGAATATCCTGAATCAAAAAAGTAGAGCCAAACTAATTTCGTAGTAGCCCCAATAAAATACACAGATTGAGCTATGACGGCTATTTTGAAAGCAGATCCAAAACTTAGCTCAAATGTTGCAAATACATTTACGGCGGTAAACAAAAAGCACGCAACAATAGTAAATCGAACCAAATTGAAGGCTCCACGCAATGCAACGTCTATAAGCATATCACTTAATGGCTCATACTCCTCTTCATACTCCTCAAGATCGTCTTCATATTCGGCAGCAAGCTCGTCATAGCCATCATACCTATCTTGTCTTCTTTCTTCCAGATACCTATCGTACAACTCATCTGACATCAAAAACTCTGAATCAGCGAATGAAAAAAGCCAACTCACTAGACAAAATAGCACTAATAACAACCATACATTTCCATCCAGAATTTCAGAAAGAAAACGGGTCATACCTATTTTGCTTTTTTGAATTGTTCTTCCAAAGACAGTTCAACCTCTAAGTCACGTCTGAGTTTTTCTTGAATTGTAGTTTCCTTCAGGATAGGATACATTTTCCAAAAATCCGCATTATAAGATCGCTTTGATTCGAACAAATTCTCATTACAATTTACGCACGGAAATATCTTTTCAACAGCGGCACTCTCAAATATTACTTCGTTGATGATCCATTCACTTTCAACAAAATAGTATGTAGGATTTTCCTTATTATTGAACCCTCCATATTGATAAGCCTGTTTGTCATATTCCCATTTGTAAAGATAACTTGGATACAGCAGTCCATTTGCCGCTTCCTTATAACGAACACTTGTTTTGAAAAAAACTGTAGTGCCACGCGCTTTCATAGCATACCAGTGATTGAACTTAGAGGATTTTGGGTTGATTATATAACTGTAATCCATCTGCAAAATGGCATAATCTGAGTCCCTGATGTATAATCTACCGACAGGAATGGAACCCTTCTGAAACATATATTCCGGACTTTTGGAGGATGGCAAAATCTTAATAACATAGATACTTTCGCCCGATTGTCCAGCAATAATCGAATCAATCTTGAATTTGTGCAGATCAATAAAATCTTCTTGTAGCTCTCCATTGAAGGGATGATTTCGACTTGGTGTTTTCTCCCTATTTCTTATATAATTCACGTAGTAGAAATGCCACAGGGCATTCCAAGAGGCCTTGCTCTCAAAAAATTGAAGATCCTCCGGAGTTGCTTCTTGGATATCACTACTACTAGTACTTTGTGCCTTACTTTTAAGTTCCTTGAGCTTAAGTTCATTCATTTGACTAGGCGTTTTTCCATATGTCATTTCCTTTAGCCAGCCTATATATTGCCCTCTTCTATTATCTATACTACTTCTTACCTCATCCACGTTGAATGCAGGTTGTTCTACCTTATCAACGCCTGGTTCATAAATACTCACAGCCGCATCCAAAAATCTAACATACCTTTTTCCATCTGTATTAGTAAGTCTGTAATAGCTCCTCAGCACATGAGGATTAGTATCATAATTTGAGGGAATCCTTTTAATTGCAAGTCGCACAAAGTCCTCTGCTCTTTTGGGTGCACTTTCAGGAGTGATGGTGACTTGGTCAAGGCTAAGAATATCCGTTTGGAGAAATAACGTATCAGAGCGCAATGAAGTTGATACAACCAAATCCTTATAGCCCAAATGGCTAATGACAATTATATCTCCCAACTCCGTACTAATAGTAAATGACCCGAACCCATTTGCCACCGTCCCGATGTTTCGCTTACCAAGAACACTGATATGAGCAAATGCAAGAGGCTCTTTATTCGTGTTACAAACTACGCCATTAAAAAAAGTTTGACCTGCCAGAGACAAGGGTAAAAGACAGGCCAAAGCTTTAATATAAAGAAATCGAAATATCATATGATATCGCAAGCTTCCATCCAGTCATCAATCAACATATCTATTTGGACTTGTGAAGCACCGTCTTCTGCGGCATCTCTTAATGCTCTTCGTGCCTGTCTACATGCGCGATCTCCTCCCGAGATTGCTGCAATGGTATTATTATCAAGTTGTCTCATGATATTAATACAATTTAAATATACTCAGGGGGAGTCAATCCAACGCAATCATACCATTGCCTAATGTATCCAGCACCTACAAAATCCTCTCCATCCTCATAGGCTCTCTCTGCCCTTCGTAAATACTTAGTACATCCCCCTCCTTGAAGATTTACTAGCTTTGCTTGTTCAATTACTTTCATTTTTAAATAATTAGGTTGCGCTTACTCTTTAGGATTTTCGGCATTCTCCACCTTTATTACAAAGGCGTTGCTAACCAATAAAAAAAAAACATAACAACAAAATTTTCGTATGTTTTTTTTCTGAAAACGGCATGGATATCTCTGCCATTTTTAGCGTGTCGTCCATTGCACTTGAAAAAGACGGATTTTATGCGCACCTTCACCGCCTTCAATACAAAGAACTCGCATCTGCATGAGCACACGTGCCAAAATCATTTACCTATCCCTAGCCGCCATTTTTCTATCTGTCACTTTGGGTTGCATCTACTACCTCATGGGAGGCATCATTCCGGGAGTCAACGACCTGAAAGTGTATGAGCTAGACGCCAAAACCAGATACGTGGTGGGCATGCCTTATGAGGGCGAACCTGACTCGAAAGAAGCCGGCGAATTGTTCATCCGTTACCGCGATTGGATCAAGAATGACCAAAACAGCGCCACCGTGACGAAAGACTTGCTAAGCGCAGACGAAGTGAATGAGGAGAGGTTGCAGTTTCACTTCTTATCTGTAATCAACTACCCTACGGATTCAAAAAAGAAGGTAAAGCAATTCATCGGTGTGGCCATGCGTGGGGCAAGCGGACAGATACCCATGGGTGATGAAGAAATGCGTGAAATATCCGGAAGGAAAAGATATGTGGTGTTTTTGGATATGAATAGGCTTGTGCGCCCACCTGCACATAAGTTGGAGCAAATGCTAAAAGACGAGGCTGCTAAAGCGGGTGACAAGATTGCCTTCTTTTACGAAATCTATTATCCGGACGGCAGCATGCAGATCGAGGGTTTTGTGAAGGATTAGACGTCAGTAATCACATCAAACCCTTTAAAACTTCCTACAATCGCCAATCCGGTCACTTTTTTTGCGATCCCTTTTGCTTTGATTTTTCCGGCTATTTGATTCATTGTAGACCCAGACCCCACCGCATCATCTATCAGTAGGACATGATCAAATGCATTCGACTTGGTCACTGAAAAAGTATTTTCAGCGTTACTGATTCGTTCGGGAAGTTTTGACAAGGATTTTTGAGGAACAGGGATGACACCACTGACCTTCTTGATATGGATGAGAGGCAATGATATCTTGAGCCTTTCTTGGATAAATTTCATAATCTGCACTTCTCTACGAATGGTCGGAGGCACGAATCCAACCGCTCCAACGGACAGTTCTGAAATCAATTTCAAAACTCTAGGCTTAACTTCATCCATCATTTTTCCCATCAGCATTTTATTCTGCCCTTGCTTCGCATAGTGTAGAATCACCCCCAATCGCGTCTTTCCAAAACGTTCAATCGCATAAAAGTCCAGATAGTAAAGGGTGTCAAGAAATATTTCTTCGTATCCCACGGTATCATGCAATTTCTTAGTGCCGTCTATTAGACCATTAGAGTGATAGTAACTCAAATACTTTCTACGGGTGGTGATGAATTCACTTACCGTTTTTTCGAATGGGAGTGAGCGCTGCTGACACCACAGTGCAAAGCCTTCGGCTCCCTCCCTTATTTCTCCGATTTCGGTGATGAGCATAAAATGATCCCTTAGGAATTCAGTGGCCTCTTGAGGTAACGTTACAACCGATAATTCTTTGGGACTGGATTTTCCCAGCCTCCTATAGAGCGTTTTGGGTGCCTTGCCCAGTTTTTGAATGGTGCCTTCGGCCAGCATTTGATTGAGCACGATATGCACCATTTGCTTAGATGCACCCGTGAATTCCACCAATTCCTTGACCGTAAGCTCACCGTGCTGCTCAAAAAGTCCTACTATAGCTCTTCTATTTGTCATTTGACTATTTACTGTCAATAGTCAAATATATAATAAAATCGCTAACGCAACTTCAAATTGAACCCAAAGTTGCGCGTGGCGTTTTTCTGTTGAGAGGTTAAAATAACCTTCAGCTATTGGGATACCGGGAATAACAAGTACTGAGTCTAGGCGCTCACACTTCCTCCGATTCCACAGCCAACTGCTTATCATGCAATTCTTTGTAAGGGCCACCGGCTTTCAGGAGTGATTCGTGGGTGCCTTCTTGCACCACCACGCCATCATCTAGCACAAGTATACGGTTAGCCAGCTTGGCTGATGATACGCGGTGCGAAATGATCACCGTTGTGCGATTTTGCATAATACGCTTCATGGCATTCAAGATGGCATTTTCTGTTTTGGTATCTACGGCCGAGAGGGCATCATCCAAAATCAAAATTTTCGGTTTGCGTGCGATCGCCCGAGCAATGGACACGCGCTGCTTCTGCCCGCCAGATAGCGTAATGCCTCGCTCCCCCACGCGCGTTTTGAATCCATCCGGAAAGCGCTGAATGTTTTCTAATAAATCCGCATCCTTTGCTACTTGTATCACCTCCTCGCTGCTCATCAATTCGTTTCCGAAGGCGATGTTGTTTTCAATCGTATCAGAAAAAAGAAAGACATCCTGCGGCACATAACCGATCTGCCTGCGCAACGCGGAAATGGAATATTCTTGAATGCGGTGGCCATCAATTTTGATAACTCCTGTGTTCACGTCATACAATCGACAAATCAAGTTGGCGATGGTTGATTTGCCAGAGCCGGTGGTACCGATAACGGCAATGGATTCGCCCGGATTTACCTGAAAAGAAACCCCTCTAAGTGCTTGAATGCCTGAATCCGGATACGTAAATACCACATTGTCAAACACCAGCGCCCCCTCTATCTCTTTCTCCAAATGCTTCTCGGAAACTATGTCTGTTTTGGTTTGGAGGAATTCATTGATGCGCTTCTGTGAAGCAGCAGCGCGCTGGATAATACTGGTGATCCAGCCAAGTGAGGTCACCGGCCAAGTGAGCATGTTGACATACAGCACAAACTCGGCAATGTTACCAATACTGATTTCACCCTTAAGCACCAACAACGAACCCACATAAACCGTAAGGATGACGCTGAGTCCGATCAAGCCCATGATCAGGGGGAAAAAATACGCTTGCACTTTGGCCAATCCGAGCGATTTGTCCTTGTATTCGTCGCTTGCTTTGTCAAACGATTCGGCCATTTGACTTTCGCGCACAAATGATTTGATCACCCGGATGCCCGAAAAAGCCTCTTGAACAAACGTGCTCAAGCCAGAAAGACTCGTTTGAATTTCCGTAGATTTTTTGTTGATTTTATTGCTGACGAAATAAATGCTCAGCGACAAGATAGGAAGCGGCAGTAGGGAGTAAAAAGTAAGCGTAGGGTTGATGTAGATCATGTAGGGAATCACCATCAAAAACAGGGTGAAAAGGTTGATTCCGTACATAATGGCCGGCCCGATGTACATGCGCACCTGGCTTACGTCTTCTGAAATACGCGCCATCATATCGCCCGTGTTGTTTTTCCGATAAAAGGAAAGCGGCAAGGTCTGGTAATGACTGAAAATTTCATTTTTCATATCAAACTCGATATGCCGTGACATCACGATGATGGTCTGTCGCATGAAAAACATAAACATCCCGCGTAATAAGGCGGAAGCCAATATGAGAATGGCCAGGGTGAAAATAGCAGAAGCAAATTCGCCTCTAAAAACACTCTCCTCGCCCGTACCGATCACATTTTGAAGGCCGTCATAAGACGCTTGCACCGCCTCAAAGGCTTGGCGAACAAGTATGGCCGGAACGATACCCAGAAAGTTGGCAATGATGATGAAGAGGGTGCCCAGCAGCAGCAGATACTTGTACTTGAGCAGAAATTTATTGACGTAGGCTAGGTCTTTCACAGGCTGAATAACGTTGCGGGAATGGAAGTGGTTTTTAATCCAAAAAAAGTAATTTTGCGTCCCCTTCGGTAGATGGCCGCAAGATACAACTTACAACAAGATGATAGCAACCCAAACAGTTCCCCAAACCACTTCGCTGTTCAGTCAGATGACTTCCATGGATCATGAGCAGCTTGTCTTTTGCCACGATGAAGCCACAGGATTAAAGGCCATCATCGGCATCCACAATACGGTACTCGGCCCTGCTATGGGTGGCACGCGCATGTGGAATTATGAGTCGGAAGAAGCAGCCGTGCGCGATGTACTTCGTTTGTCTCGCGGCATGACCTTCAAATCGGCCATAGCCGGATTGAACATTGGTGGTGGCAAGGCTGTGATCATCGGAGATGCCAAAAAAATCAAAAATGAGGCGTTGCTTCGCAGATTCGGAAGGTTTGTCAATAGCCTAGGCGGGAAATACTGGACAGCCGAAGATGTAAACATGAGCACACGCGATATGGAGCACATCCACATGGAGACGCCCTATTGCACCGGCTTGCCCGAAAGCATGGGAGGATCAGGAGACCCAAGCCCAGTCACAGCATTTGGTGTGTATACCGGCATGAAGGCTGCCGCCAAGAAGGCATACGGATCGGATGACTTGAAGGGAAAGAAGGTGATGGTGCAAGGCGTGGGTCATGTGGGCTCTTACCTGATCGAGCACCTGATCAAAGAAGGCGCGGTTGTCATGATCAATGACATATTTGAAGACAAGATTGCGGCTGTTACCAAAAAATTCAAGGTAGAGGTAGTTGATTCAGTGTATGACCGTGAGATGGACATCTATGCACCTTGTGCCCTAGGTGCCACGCTGAACGACCAGACCATCCCCATGTTGAAATGCGATATTGTGGCAGGTGGTGCCAATAACCAGCTAGATGATGAGAAAATTCATGGAGAAATGCTCAAAAGCAGAGGCATTCTTTATTCTCCGGATTTCTTGATCAATTCCGGTGGCATAACGAATGTTTTTTATGAAATGCAGGGCAACTATAACCGAGACAAGGTGTATCAGCAAACCCAACAGATCTATGACATCATGCTGCGCGTAGTTGATTATGCAGAAGCATATAACACCACCACGCATCAAGCCGCTCTTCAAATTGCTCTGGATCGCATAGCGTCCGTGGGCAAGATGAAAACGCGTCTGTGATCATTTTTAAGATTTTTTTAGTACATCGTTCTTTAACTTACTGGTATGCTCAATCGTCGAATTCTCCGCATCAAAGCCATGCAAGCGCTATATAGTTTTTACACCACCCGCGAATCACTCGTGGAAGTGATGCGTGATGGCTTGAAGGAGAAATTCACCCCTCATCCGCTCACTCACGACATGTCTGACACGGAGGAGATCGATGGCCACCGTAAGCTGGCGCTGCGCCTGTATGATGATCATCTGAAAGACCGAAAAATCCAGCCGGACGAATCCATCCCTGCGGTGGTTTTTGATGAAACTACTGGGGCAATCGACGCATACTATAAGGAAGTAAAAAGCGAGGTTTCGCGCACCAAAAAATCAATGCTGGATGCTGCGCATAAATTGCAGCAGGATTACCTTCATTTTCTCATGCTGCCGGGTGAGTTTCAGTTTATCGAAAAGCAAGATCAGGAAAAAAAGCAACTGGCCTATGTGCCGAAAAATGAAGTTTGGCATTACAACCTGCAAGTAAATCCGGTCATTGATGCCATCAACTCCAATGAAGCACTCCAACGCGCTATCACGGCTCATTCGCTGAGTTGGCAAGCGCATAATGCCATGCTCAAGGAGTGGTACCGCACCATCCTCAAGACGGACGAGGGATTCATAGCCTATCAAAAGATAAAGCAGCCGAGCCCCAAAGAGCATTTAGACTTGCTGACACATCTTTTCAAAAAAATACTTTTTAGAAACGACTTGATGTTGTCTTTTTGGGAGCAGGAGGATCTTCGCTGGGCAGAAAACCACAGCATTCTTAAGAGCATGGTTGTCAAGACCCTTCAAGATTACAATCCCGAATTGCAAGAACCCATTGATCTAAAGTCTATCAGTATCAATGAGGCAGATGATTTCGAATTTTTTGAGACGATATTCGATGGCGCCATCAAGGAAGACTCGTATTTCGAGGAACTGATAGGCCAACACGCCAAAAATTGGGATATCAGCCGATTAGCCATGATCGATCGCATCATTTTGAAGCTGGCACTGGCCGAAATGATGACCTGCCGGAGCATCCCCGTGAAAGTGACCATCAATGAGTTTATTGAGATTTGTAAGCTCTACAGCACGCCCAAAAGCAAACAATTCGTAAATGGCATTTTGGATGTATTGGCAAACCAATTAACTTCGGAGGGCATAATAAAAAAGACCGGTAGAGGTCTGATAGATAACAAGTAAGATTCAACGCATACAGATATGGCACGTTCAGGCAATTCCTTCTTCGCATTTTTGTTTGGTGTACTCACAGGCGCCATTTTGGGTATTCTTTTCGCCCCGGACAAGGGAGCAAACACCCGCGACAAACTGGCTTTTCAGATTGATAAGTACAAGCGAAAATTAGAGGACTTAGCCAATGAGATGGTGGAGGGTAAGCAGATGCAAGACAATGACGAACGCCAAAAAGGCAATCGTATCATCAGTGACACCAAGTCCAAGGCCGAAAAACTACTGGACGATGTGAATGGACTAATCAGTCAGATCAAAAACAAATAATCGGGCTCGTTAACAAATCATTAGGACAAGCGGTGCTGACGTATCGCTCCTTGTTTGCTAGTTTTGGCCTCCCAAACAATCAAATCATTTGTCAATCAATTAATAAAAATGAAAAAGTTAAACTTTCTATGGATTGCAGCATTGGTGATCGTGTTCACCAGCTGCGATAGCAAACTTGAAGAGCGCGTGCGTGATCTGGAAGGACGCGTGGCGGTTTTGGAATCTCAAAACTCTACAACGAATCGACCTGTACCCATTGACCCGCAAGTGCAGGCACAGACTCCCGCAGAGCCTGAAGTAAAGCCTGAAGGTCCACTTCCCAAAATGGAGTTTGCCAAAGAATCACATGATTTCGGAACCATCAAGGATGGCGATATTGTCGAGACCAAATTTAAGTTCAAAAACGTAGGTGATGCCCCTTTGATCATTTCGAATGCTACTGCCACGTGTGGTTGCACAGTGCCTGAATATCCAAAGGAGCCGATCCCTGTAGGTGGCAGTGGCGAGATTTTGGTACGTTTCAACAGCCGAAACAAGCCCGGAAATCAATCAAAAACAGTAACTATCACGGCAAATACATACCCAAGTGTAAACAAGGTATCTATCCGTGCGAACGTAGAAAAAGCAGCGGGAACGACCGAATAATAATATGAAGACAATCTTATTGCAAGCCGGAGGTGGTGGAGCCTCCCAGTTTATCATGCTGGGAGCTATGATCCTGATCTTTTACTTGTTTTTTATCCGCCCACAGCAGAAAAAGCAAAAAGCACAGCGCAACTTTATCAACGAACTTAAGAAAGGTGATAACGTGGTGACCATGGGTGGTGTACACGGAAAAGTGACCGACATCACAGACCTGACCATCACCCTAGACGTGGATAGAGGTACGAAAATTACGTTTGAGAAGCATTCCATTTCGTTGGAATCGAGCAAGCGTATGATGGATCAAAAACCGACTTAATATGTAATGGCATTTTCGCTATTTCCAGATAGAATGAAACAATGGAAGGTAGTGGTGATCGCTTTTGTGACCGCCACTACCTTTTGGTTTTTTAATTCCCTCAACAAAAGCTATACAACCAGCATCAAGCACCCGGTCGTTTTTACCTACGATTCCGATAGCCTTATTGCCGTAAAGTCATTACCCACGACCATCGAACTCGACGTGAGCGGGGGCGGCTGGAGTTTGCTTCGGAAAAGTGCTTGGTTCAAGCCGCATCCCATCGAAATCCAACTCAAAAATCCCGTAGGGGTTCGGTATCTGTCTTGGAATGAAATGCTGCCGATCATTCGCGAGCAAATGACGGAGATCACAATAAACCGAGTCCTTCAGGACACCCTAAATATTCAAATAGAGCCTATAGCTCGCAAGCAAGTGCAGTTGGTAGTGGACTCTGCACGACTTTCAATTAAAGACGCCCATCGGCTCGTGTCCGGAATCTTCCTGCCTGAACCTCGGGTTACGCTGGTTGGGCCAAAGAGTTTTATAGATACCCTAGGCCAAACCTATCATTTGCGTATTGCCGAAAAGGACATAGATCGTCCGTTTGATCAATTGGTCTCTGTGAATGTGCCAACTAAAAGGCTGATCGAAAGTAAACCCCCTCAGGTACGGGTTAAGTTTACGGTAGAGAAGTTTGATCGACTGCAGATTGAGTTACCCGTTGAGCCTGTCAATTTTCCCCTCGATTCCAGCAGATATTTACAGCAAAATGTTGTCACGGTCTTCTTTACTGTGCAGCGATCAAAACGAGGAGAATACGTAAAGAAGAATTTCAGACTCATAGCAGATTACAGAACCATCACTCGCCGTGATACTTTGATCACGCCTACATTGGTGACCTATCCGGAAGAAATTCTGGATATTGAATTGGCACCACAGATCATCAAGATTTCAAAGAAATGAAACGGCCGTATACCGTGGGCATTACTGGAGGCATTGGTGCAGGCAAAAGCATCGTTTGCCGCGTCTTTGGCACACTTGGGGTGCCGGTGTATGACGCAGACAGCAGGGCCAAATGGCTCATGAATCATTCAGAACCTTTGAAGACAGGCATTCAATCGATCTTTGGAAAGGACAGTTTCACGAATGGCTCACTCAATCGAGAGTGGTTAGCCTCTCGAATCTTCCATGATCCGGATTTATTGACCCAAATGAATCAGCTGGTGCATCCCGCTGTTGCAAAGGATTTTGAAACATGGTTAGGGCAACAACACACAGCCAACTACGTGATAAAAGAGGCTGCTTTACTTTTTGAAACCGGCACGTACAGAGAGTTGGATCATGTAATTTTAGTCACAGCACCAGCTACCTTGCGAGCACAGCGCGTACAGTTGAGAGATGCACACAGAAGTCTGGCAGACATTGAAGCAATCATGAATAAGCAACTGGATGATCGTGATAAAATCCCTCTGGCAAATAGTCATTTGATCAATGACGGCCGAGCATTGCTGGTTCCTCAAATCTTGACATTGCATGCGCAATTTGATCAAGCATCGATGGCTAAGTAACCGTTGGGTCAGGTGGGGATTGATTCCCTTCTGTATGTTCCTGATGCTCATCCTATTGTGGCCGGCCCGTATACCTTCGTATGCTTATAGCTCCATCGTTAATGATGCCGAGGGCAATCTTCTTTCCGCCGCGGTGGCCGCAGATGGCCAATGGCGCTTCCCTCCACCTGATTCTGTACCATACCGAGCCCGGCAGTCTATTTTATATTTTGAAGATGAATATTTTCATTGGCACCCGGGAATTAACCCTGTGTCATTGGCTCGTGCCACTTGGCAAAATGTACATGACGGAAAAATAGTCAGTGGTGCCAGCACGATCACCATGCAGATTGCCCGCATGATGACCAACAACAGGCGCACGATCGGCAACAAACTGTCAGAAATGGTGGTGGCGCTCAACTTGGAGCTGCGTTTTTCGAAAGAAGATCTCTTAATCAAATATGCCAGCATGGCTCCTTTCGGTGGCAATGTGGTAGGATTGGAGGCTGCCTCATGGCGTTACTTCGGCCGACCCCCACACCTGCTCTCTTGGGCCGAATCCGCCACCCTAGCCGTGTTGCCAAACAATCCGGGCAGCATATTTCCGGGAAACCAAGACGCCTCCCTCTTGACCAAGCGCAACCGACTGCTACTCAAACTAAAAAGCAAGCAGGTAATTGATGAGCAAACATATTCATTGGCGTTATTAGAACCGATTCCGTCAGCACCTCTTCGTATCCCTGCTAGGGCACCTCACTTATTGGCAACATTCAGCAGTCAACGTCCCGGCGAAAGATTAGCCTCAACCCTAGATACCTATTGGCAATCCCGTGTCAGTGAATTGGCAGAAAATCACCATGAGCGTATGATGGACAATGGAGTGGAGAATGTGGCAGCCATTGTGGTGGAGCTGAAAACAGGAAAAATACTTGCCTATAAAGGAAACACCAACGATCCCAAAGCGGATGGGCAACAAGTTGACATACTTCAAAGTCGCAGGAGTCCGGGAAGCACGTTCAAGCCGCTGCTTTTTGCTGCTGCGCTGGACAAAGGCCTCATTAACCGAAGGACTTTGTTAGATGATGTTCCCTCTTTTTTTGGTGGATTCTCTCCGAAGAATTTCAACTATGGACATACCGGGGTGATTCCGGCCAACGTAGCGCTGGCACGATCCTTAAATATCCCGTTTGTTCATTTGCTCCAAGCGTACACCTACGAGCAGTTCTACCAAGACCTGAAGGATTGGGGGTTTCAGTCGCTGCAGCGGCCTGCAGGGCATTATGGTCTCACTTTGATTCTGGGCGGCTGTGAGGTAACCCCTTGGGAACTGGCTCAGGTGTATTTCTCCTTGTACCGAAAGGCGGCCGATTTACCGAATCGAACGATCCACTTCGACCATGCCCCCGATACCTTGACGTCCATTTGGTTGAGTAAAGAAGCCATTTGGCAGACACTCCAAGCGATGACAACCGTCGCACGGCCGGAGGGTGAAAGGTCATGGCGGACATTCTTCTCAAGTCAGTTGATAGCATGGAAAACAGGAACCAGCCATGGCTTTCGCGACGCTTGGTCAGTTGGGATAAACGGAGAGGTGTTGGTGCTTGTGTGGGTGGGAAATGCCGATGGTGAAGGGCGCGCCGAAATGACCGGAATCCAAGTGGCCGCTCCGCTCATGCACAGTATTATGCGCTTACGTCCCAATGATCGAAATTGGCTCAATCGGATAAAGCCATTCATGCAAAAGCAAGATATCTGCAGGGTTTCGGGAATGCTAGGCAATGGCCTCTGCCCCACACAGGAATTGGAGGTGACAAGTAATGCAGCCCGAAGCGGGTTATGTACCTATCACAGGGAGTTTTTTTTAGACAAAACCGGAACCTACCGAGTGAATGCGGATTGCTATCCGTTGTTTGATTCAAAAAAGGAGACCTACTTCGTTTTGCCTGCAGTACAAGGCCATTATTACGGCAGGGAAGTGCCGGACTATTCAGGCATCCCTGCCTTGCATCCCAAGTGCGCCGAAAACATAAATCCCATTGGGATCATTTATCCAAATCAAAACAGCAAGGTCTACATTCCGATAGAACTCGACGAAACAAAGGGTCAGGCTGTCTTCAAGGCTACCCATTCTGTTCTCGATGCAGCATTGTATTGGCATGTAGATGACACCTTTTACGGCAAGACCACAGACGATCATCAACTGGCCATTTGGCTGCCTCCGGGAAGACATCTTCTGACAGTGATGGATCAAGTCGGAAATAAAATGAGTAGAACTTTTGAAGTCGTGAGCGAGCAGTGAGTTAACGAAAATATTTCCGACTTTCGATCATTATCCGCACGCCCTCCGGCACAAGGTATTTAATTGATCGATTTTCCAAAATCAGTCGACGGATGAGTGTGGCTGAAATATCCACCTCCGGGGCATCCACCCAAGTGACGAATTCGCTGTGATCCAAGGCGGATGGTTCCGCATGCGGACGAGGATATACCAGCAGGCCGTATTCCTTCAGAATGATTTCATAATTCTTCCAATTGGGAAAAGCGGCCAAGTTGTCTTGTCCAATGATAAGTTTGAATGTGTGATCAGGGAATTTTTCATGCAAATACGTCAATGTATCAATGGTGTAGCTCGGGCGGGGCATGTTAAACTCCACGTCCGATGCACGAAAATGATAATCATCGTGGATGGCCTCCCTCACCATATCCAACCGATCAAATTCATGCAGCAGGTTATTGTTCTTCTTGAAAGGATTTTGTGGCGATACGATAAACCAGACCTGATCCAAATCCGTCGTTTCTCTGATTACATTAGCAATGATCATGTGCCCCATGTGAATGGGGTTGAAGGAGCCAAAAAATAACCCAATTTTCATTTTTCAATAAATGACTTCACTACGCGCTCAGCATCGGCTTGCGCCTGGGCAAGTTCTTCATTAATGATCACAGTGTCAAATTCAGGCTCAAAGGCCATCTCTTTCACTGCCTTGCCTATCCGCATTTCCAATGTTTTTTCACTTTCAGTGTTGCGCGTCTTCAGTCTGCGCTTCAGCGTTTCTACGTCCTTCACCCGAATGAACACGGCCAATGCTGCCGCACCTAATTGTTTTTTTAGATTCACCCCTCCCACTACATCCACATCAAAAATCACTACACTACCGGCTGCCCATATGCGGTCTACCTCAGCCTTGAGCGTGCCGTATTTCACGCCTGCATACACTTCCTGCCACTCCAGCAAAGCGCCTGCGTTTACTTTGGCATCAAAGTCGGCCTCAGATAAGAAATAGTAATCTCTGCCGTGCTGTTCATATTCACGCGGGGGGCGCGTAGTAGCTGAGATGGAAAAGCAGAGTTCGGGAAATTGCGCAAGAAGATGACGGACGATTGTCGTTTTGCCTGCACCCGACGGGGCTGAGAAGATGATGGCCTTACCTGACATGGAATGCGGCCTCAGCTATTTTTGCTCGAATAGATTCCAGTAGTCCGGCAGGTACTTCACGGTGCTCAAGTCTGCTGCGCAGCAACGTACGCACATGCTTCTCTAATTCAAAGGCTTCTAAGCAGCATGCACAATTGTCAAGGTGAAGGGCTAAGTACTGTTCCTTTTCGGGCGTGGACTCCCCGTCGAGTACTTGACGTAAAAGATGAAGATAATGATCAATATCCTGACATTTCCCTATGGACATCTAGCTGGATTTAAGGCGCAAATAAAAACAATTATTTGTAGCCCATTTGTTCCGCGTAGACTGATAAATTCTCTTTCAGTAAGTTGCGAGCTCTGTGAAGACGGGAACGAACAGTCCCAATAGGGATGTCCAAAATCTTGGCCATCTCCTCGTAAGTAAACCCTTCTAAATCGCAGAGGATGATCACCGTACGAAAATCGACAGGCAGGGAGTTCAAAGCCATCGTCACTTCATCGCCCATCATGTCCTTCACAGAATCGACGCGGAGATCCACGGTGTAGTTGGCGTCTGCTTCATCCGAATTATAATAGCTCTCTACCTCTTGGTAGTCAACCTTGCCCGGCTGCTTGCTCTTCTTGCGGAAGTCATTGATAAAACTGTTTTTCAGGATGCGATAGAGCCACGCTTTGGCATTGGTGCCTTGCTGAAACGAGCGAATGAACCGATACGCTTTCATAAATGTTTCCTGAACCAAATCCTTTGCTTCGTCCTCATCATAGGTGAGTCTATAGGCGAAGTTGTACATGGCAGACAGATGCGGAGTGAATTCCTTGTCAAAGATCATCATGCGATCTCTTTCGGAGTAGTCAAATGTCTTAGGTCGGGTTATATCAGTGGTGATTTCCATATCAGGGAATTTCGTGTATGTACATCAATTACGGAATAAAGATAGGAAGAGTTTTTCATTTTGTTTAGTTTTTTATCAAAATAATTAAACAAATTTTTAAAAATGACTAATCACCCGACCCGATGTTGGGTTGAAATTATCTCAGATTGTTGATGGATGGATAAGGTATAATCGACTCAATAAGCAGCTCTACGCCGCTTTTAGTGAGCAAAGACAGGGTAATGATGATGCTACCGATGATGATGGCTACCCCTACATTGTTACTTCTGATTTCCTCGAATTCATCAATCACTGTAAGCTTGGAATAAAGGAAGGTACTTATCAGCCCGATGACAATTGCCACTGAATAGGCAATGGCTATGTACACGGCACCTGTGCCAAAAAAGCGCAGTGCGAGCACAAAACTATCGCCGCTTTTATCCAGAAGTCGAAAGTAAGATACCAACGGCTGAATGACACTGCTAACCATCAGCCCTACTGAAATCATGATGGCTGCTGTGAAAATGTTGTAGGCGAGATTCTGATGGTCACGAATCCCATAAAACTTCTTGCCGACCCAGCGCACAATCTTGTAGGTGAGCGCCAGTATGAAAATACCGATGGTCAGCGCAGAGAAAATCTCTATAAACCCGAGCATGGCAATATCAAGATTCATTGACCAAGGCTACCTTCCAGTAGTTTATGTTGTTTGTATCCGGCGGTAACATCCCGATGGACCAACCTTTGGCGGTTGTTTCCCAAAAATAGTACTTCTTGCCATTATGCCGGAGATATTCGCCCTGTGCCGGAATATTGAGTGCCAGCATGGCATGTGCATATTCATTGGACACCACGATCATAGGATCAAAGCCCATTTTATCAAGCAATACATAAAGCAAAACCGCTCGTGTGTCACAGTCGCCATAGAGCGTATGTAAAAACTCATACGGACTGATAATGCCATAAGGTACATTGCCCAGACAAGGCTGACCGTCCGTGCGATACTCGGCGCAATCAATAGGCAGCACAAAGCTGTAGGGAATATCTTGCACAAAGGAGACAGTAAGTTTGGCCAAATCTAGATTGGAGTAGTTCAGTTCAACAGCCACCTGCCGCAGCGAATCCACTAGGTAATCCAAGTGACCGTCCGACTGATCTATGAGTTGACGGTAAATACCTCCCCAAAAATTATTAGGCCAAATGACGCCTAACTCTGCTCGATTTTGCGCGCCCACGACACTGGCTGAATCATAGGTTTGGTAGGACAAGCAGTGCGACTTAGCCATCTCAGGAATGGCCCATTCTCTCAAATGCAAACGATCATTCGTCAAAGTATCAACGACCGTCTCTTCCTGACAAGCAGGCTCCTCATACGCATAGTCAAAGCCTTCCTCTCCCAAAAAGGAAATGAAAAACCGGATCACATTGTAGACCACCAAAATGAACACTACCGTGCGAACAAGTGTCTTCATGGGAGTGTGCCAAGATGTGTTTGCTTAAAACCCGACTCGTATTTCAGGCCATACCCAAACAGCCGATCCATACTCGAATGGCCAAAATGAATAATGCCAGCCAGTAAAACCCCGTCCAATTGAAACTGCCAACCAGTAAAAAGCAGCACAGCAGCTACGGCTTTGTGATGAAACAAATTGTAACTCCAGGCTCCAATCCTACTATTCATCAGGTATCCCAACATACCAATATCAGGCAGCAGGATAAGTGCCAAATACCACCACCAAGCAAAATCAGTCAAACTAAAGGCATAAATAGAAAGTCCAAATAAGAATGCCTCTTCGATACGCAGCAGGTTCTTCATACGTCCAAGCTAAATAAAAAACCAATAATCTTTCACGGGCTGCTTGCCCCATGCCTCGAGTTGTTGGCGGATTAAGAGCCTTTTGGCGAAATGGAATACAACACCGCCGGAAACCAAACCGCTGACCAAAACCGGCAGATCATGAAGATCGGATATAACAAATTCCAACGGGTGGACTATATTGAATTTGAGGACGATACGCGTATTTTTACCACTTACGATGCATCCGGCAACAAACTCTACAAAGAAGTGAAAGACGCTGACGATAACGTGCTTGGCCGGGTGGACTATATAGGTGCCATAGAATACTATGACTTGGAGATAAACCAAGTGATGACGGACGAGGGGAGAGCCTATAAACAGAACGACGAGTACTTTTATGAATACTTCATCCGTGACCACCAAATGAACAACCGCTTGGCATTTGGGGTGCTGCCTTATCGCAAGGCATTTACCACCACGATGGAGACAGAGCACAGCGCCACCGAAGAAGCGAACTTTGCTATAGAACCCGAACGTACGGGTAAACCTTGAAAACCACACGCCCCTAGGCAATGAATCTGCCGCGCTGAATGCCGTGGCGGGGAAAATGGTGGGGCCGGCTATAGCCCTGAACGTGCTGGCAGGAGATGTGGTACGCATGGAAGCATGGGCCAAATACACCGATAGTAACTGGAATGCTTCCCCAACCAACGGATTGGGTGGCGCGCTCACGGGCTTGCTTGGTCTTAGCCCTACGGGCGGTAATTCAGAGACGATTTATACCAACCTAAGCAACGTGCTGGGTGCGGGCAGCACTACGGGCGTATTCTCCGAAAGTGCCAATAGCAGCGAGCCGGATGCCTTTCTGCAATACCTGTTCTTTGACACAGACAGTGTGTTCCAGCAGGCCGGGTTTATAGGTGTGAGTACGCTTGCCTTCAACAATTGGGAGTACTTGACAATAGAAGGGGACTTTACCGCCGCGATGGACGGCTTCCTCTACATCTATTTGGCCAACGAGACCGACAAAGACCAGTATGTGTACTTTGATGACCTGAAAATAACCCACGAAAGCAGCTTGGCCAACTTCAAAGTAAGCCAAATTAATGACTTCTATCCGTTTGGGATGATAACGGCCAATAGCTGGCGAAACGATGCATATATAGACCCGGGGCTGTTGTACCAGTCTTCGTATGCGCAGTACGATTCGCTCACAGGATATTATGATTTCCTGAGTAGGAGTTATGACCCGCAGCTAGGCCGTTTCTTTGCGATGGATCCTGCGGGGCAGTTTTCTTCACCGTATATGGCGATGGGGAATGTGCCAATGCTGACTGTAGATGAAGACGGTGAGTTTGCTTTTATTTTGATTGGTGCGTTGGTAGGGGGTGTTATGAATGCTGCTACTAGTGATGGTCCTTTTTTGGAAGCATTTGCTACAGGTGCGTTGGTTGGCGCAGCATCTGCAGTAGCAACTGCAGGAGTTATCTCACTTGCTTCTGGGGGTGCTGGTGCCGCGGCAACAACTGCATCTACTGGCGCTTCTAAGGGAATCAGTTTTGCACAAGCGGCAGGCAAGGGTGCTTTTAGCGGTTCTGCCGGGTTCAAATCTGCTTGGCAAGGAGTGAGCCCTATTGCCAAAATACTTGGGGGAGGAATTGGGCAAGGACTTGGTAATGGTCTAAGCAGCTGGTCTAATGGTAATTTTTTTAACAATGATTGGAATCAAGATTGGGGATTGATTGGACAAAATGCATTTGCGGGTTTCGTTGGAGGAGCTACTCAGGCAGGCATGGCAGACCAATTCGAACATATAATGAGGAATGGACCAAAGCCTTTAAGGTATGGAAAAATCAGAACTCAATTTTATGTATCTAATCCCAATGGCCCTGGTATTAATCCAATGTCTATCGCAGGAATGGCGTGGCGTCATGTCGCAGCAGGAGGATTGTCCAGTGCAGGATATTATGCGGCAAGAGATGGTAATATGGATAACTTTGGCACTGGGTTGTCGGAAGGCTTTTCGAGTGCTGCGACGAACTTTGGACTAACTTATGCATCTGCAAAAATGGGAGCATTCGGTCGGGCACCTGTAAAAAGCGGAAACAATGTTCAACATCGAGGTAGTGAGTATCACTTTTTTTTGAATAATGCATTGGACAGAAATTCACAACACCGAGCTCCATACGTTAATGATTATCAGCTCGACTACATTGATTTATTCAGGAGACTAATTGGTGTGAAAAAGGAAAATGACAAATTTCCTCACTATAGTTGGCCATATTCGGACAAATTAGAAGAATAATAGAATGAAAAAAAAAGTGACTTTCAAATCACAGCTTATTGGGTGTATTCTTCTTTGTCTACTAGCACAGAGATCATTATCACAATCGTCGGACTACAAATTCAAATTCACTGAATATGCAGTCTATACATCAGAGCAGCAGTTTGTTCCGCTGAAATATGCCGGTCAGACAAACTCTAAATACTATTTTGTTTGTGGAAAATATGAGCCTTCTTTGAAGTTAATATATAGTACTTCTTATAAGGCAGAACATGGTGAGCTCTATTTGGTAGAATACAGTGATCAATTTATTCCAACAGGTAGAATGCTGTAATACTCCCCAAAATTAAGACCATTGGTTAAGTTGATATTTTTAAACTTAGACCAATGAAAAAGACAAGAAGAAAATTCACATCAAAGTTCAAGGCACAGGTAGCTATTGCGGCCTTGCAAGAGCGGGAGAGCCTGGCCGAGTTGGCCAAGCGCTACGAGTTACACCCTAACCAGATATCGATTTGGAAGCGGGAGTTTATCGAAGGTTCAGAAAAGGCCTTTGGGGATAAGCCGATGGCCGACGAGCCATCAGTGGAAATCGACAAGCTCTACCAGCGCATCGGGGAGTTGGAGATGGAAAAGGAGTTTTTAAAAAAAAGCTTGAAGAAGGCCGGACTATGAGAGAGCGCATTGACTTGGTGGAACAAGGAGCTTCCGCCTCGGCACGTGTCCTCACGTGACGTAACTTTGGTTTTGACGCGCTATATAAGGCATGAGATTCAACCAATCACATCCCCCAGATGATGTAGAAAACCTTGATTTGAAGCTTTATCTAAATAGAATCCCGCCGATGAAAAGGTATATTCACAAGGATCCTTGACAAGACTCCATTTTTCCGCTAACGGATTGTTATAAATGTAATCTAGCTTTTGCCAGCCACCTCGGGGGTAAATAGTTCAATGGCCATGGCGTCTCTCTGCCAGAATTCATGCTTCTTATTACCTGCTACAACACTAAATTCCGTAAGTTCTTTTGCACTTAATATCCTTTTGAATTCATGCGCTGTGAATTTCAATAACGAACCGGAGGGCATTTCCTTACCGTTTAGTTCATTTAATTTCCAAATCGTATGAATGTGGTTGGGCATGATCACATAGCCATACACTTCAATCAAGCCTCTATCGGATAAGTTTATAAGCGACTGTCGAATTACTTCTTTCTTGTTGTTATCTGCGAGTAAGTGTTTCCAACCATTGATGGTGGCAGTCCAGAAGTACATTTTGCCTAGTTCCTGATAGGATGTCCTTGGTGAAGTAGTCATGTTGTGATAGTACTAGTTAGCTTCAAGTGCCTATCCGAGTGTTGATCAGATACCCCAACATGCCGATATCCGGCAGAAGGATGAGCGCCAGATACCACCACCAAGCAAAATCTGTCAGGCTAAACAAGTAGAGACGAAAAATGGGCTAAATATCTTGGATCTTTTATTGATATTAATTCAATAATCAGTTCCATTAAGGACAAGCATGTTACTGCATTTTCGAAAGAAGTTGATTATTCACCGGTTGTGCAGGACACTAAATTTAGAGAAGAGAGTGATGAAAAGATTCTTGAAATTTTGGGTAAAATATTTCAAGGAAAAAAATATTGACAATGTGAAGACAGAAAAAAATCAAAACATAACATGGGATTTGCAAATTGGTTTCTCAAAAACGGGCACGGTTCACCCAGCAGTACTGCTAAAGTGTTTATAAAACAGTACCATAAAATGTCAAGTGGCAACCATGACAAAGAATGGGAGGGTATATTCTATTCATTATTTATGCAACGTTATTTGGTCAACCAAAAATTAGGCTTTCGGGGAGGAAGTCTATTTGGCCAAGTGGATGCAAATGAGATTATTGAGAATACAGAGGGTGATTTGGCACTATTCGTCTTTTCCATAATGCGTATTGAAACTTCCTATTTTAGAAACAACATTGATGATACCTTTAATGAAGTAACCGGCGTAATTTATGAAGTCAGAAGCACCTACAACGTTAAAATTTGACCTCAATACATTTCGAATTAGAGCTGCTCAATTTTAATGAAAAACATATGTGGACAGTGGTAATACTCATCATCCTGTTTATTGTTGGGAAATTTTTATATGATAGGAACCAGCAAACTATTCATGTAGGAAGACAAGGTGGAATGGAGAATAAATACAAAATATTAGTAGAAAAATTGATGGGTGGTCACTCTGATACAAGAATATTTCAAAGAACGATGGATTCACTTATACTAGGTGTATCCAATGCAGGCGGTTCTACACTATTTGAGCTTCTTGAGACATTTGGCAATGTGACTATTACTTGGGAAATGACCAGTCCTATGTTTGGTAAACATAAACTAAAATGGACCTTTCCGGAGTATATGGATCAACTTGAAATGTATAATCAAATCGAGAACGATTTAGATAAATATCAAAAAAATGCCATCAATACAAGTCCATTCAGAGACAAACGTTAACCGAGAATTGCCATGGTATCTTAAATAATTAGTTTTGCTCAGTACAGCATCATTTACTGGCTTACTTCTATTATCCCGTTGTTGTCAATATAAGAGGCAATTTCTTTTATATGTCTTTGCCGAGAGCGGGTAGGCAGTTTGTAAATGGATGGGCTGTTCCGCTCCAAAAACTAACGGTTTCGGTTCTTCACCCCTGAATATTCTCCACCACCCGATCTAAGATGTGTTTCAGGCGGCTGTAGTCTTCTTCGGTGAGGCCTTGCCAGCCCACTTCACGGGCGGCATGCACAATGGGCGCTGCTGTTTCGAAAATGGCCTGTCCGGCAGGGGTGAGCGTGAGGATGTATTTTCGGCGGTCGTCGGTATCGGCGGAGCGATTGATCCAGCCTTTTTTCACCAACAAATCGATGATGCGCGACACGGTGGGCGCATCCTTGAAGGTGCTCTTGGCCAGTTCCTTTTGTGCCAATTCGCCCCGTGAGGCCAGTTCGGCCAATAGCGCATATTGCTCGGGCGTGAGGTCAATGCCCTGCTCACGGAAACGGCGCGTCAAGTCTTGCTTGATCACCTTGAGCGTGGCGTCCAGATGCAGACCAAATGCTTTGGTACCGTTCATGCTCATTTGGCCGGAAGGATTTGGGTGGTCACTTCGCCGAACCCTACTCGGATTCCGCCCCGCTCGCAGAAGCCACGAATGGTGATGGTGTCGTAATCCTGCAGGAATTTTCTTTCGCTACCGTCGGCCAGTTGGATGGGCTCTTGCCCGCCCCACGTGAGTTCCAGCAGGGAGCCAAAGCTGTCCTTGGTAGGCCCGCTGATGGTGCCACTGGCCATCATGTCGCCCACGTTGAGGTTGCAGCCATTCACGGTGTGGTGCGCCAGTTGCTGCACGATGGTCCAGTATAGATACTTGTGGTTGCTGGCGCTGATTTTATGCTCTTGGCCGCCGTGAGGTTTCAGGTACACTTCCAGTTGGATGTCGAACGCCTTTTTTCCTTCGTATTGCAGATAGTCCAGCACGGGCGGATCTTGCTTGGGGGCATCCACACGAAAAGGCTCCAGTGCATCCAGCGTCACGATCCATGGCGACACAGAGGAGGCGAAGTTTTTCCCCAAAAAGGGTCCTAGTGGTTGGTACTCCCATTTCTGAATATCCCGTGCTGACCAGTCGTTGAACAGCAACAGACCAAACACGTGCTCTTCGGCTTGGGCGGTGGTCACTTGCTCGCCCAATTCGGTGGACTTACCAATGATGTAGGCCATTTCCAGTTCGATATCGAGCAGTTTAGATGCACCGTAAATGGGCGTTTCGGCATCTTTTGGCACCATCTGACCTTTTGGGCGGTGGAAGGGTTGCCCGGACACAATGATGGAAGACGAACGACCGTGATAGCCTACCGGAATGTGCAGCCAGTTAGGCATGAGTGCATTGTCTTTGCCGCGAAACATGATGCCGACATTGGTTGCGTGCTCTCGGCTGCTGTAGAAATCAGTGTAATCGCCGATGCGCACGGGAAGGTGCATCTGCGCGGTGGATTGTGGAATCAGGGAAGCCACTAGATGTGCATCGTCTGATTTTATCAATTCCTGTAACCGAACTCTCAATCCTCGCCAGATCGGACGACCCAAGCTGATTAAATCGTTCAACACGTCTTTCTCAAAAATGCCGTTGGGAAGATCCAAATCGGCCAAGGCACCACTTGCTTGCAGATCAGTCAGATCAATGATTTGATCGCCGATGGCTACTCCTGCGCGCTTCTTCCCGGCGGTAGAGAAAATACCAAAGGGAAGATTGTGGATGGAGAAATCGGTATTGGATGGAATATTGATCATGTTTTCGATTTGATGATGTGCTAATGTGATAATTTGAAGATGAGGGTCATTTTCAAATCGACTCATCATCAAATCATCTCATCAATTAAAGCGTACCGCGAAGCTCCTGTTCTTTTTCAATCGCCTCAAAAAGTGCCTGGAAATTTCCTTTGCCAAACGATTGTGCGCCTTTTCGCTGGATAATCTCGAAAAACATAGTCGGGCGCGGCTCCACCGGCTTGGTGAAGATTTGCAACAAGTAACCCTCATCGTCACGGTCGATCAAAATGTTCAACTTTTTCAACGGCTCCAGATCTTCGTCTATTTCGCCTACACGATCCAGCACACTGTCGTAGTACGTGTCAGGCACATAGAGGAATTCTACACCGCGCTGACGTAGTGCGGTTACTGTCTCGATGATGTTGTCCGTAGCTACCGCAATGTGCTGCACTCCGGCCGTACCGTAGAAATCCAAGTATTCTTCCACCTGCGATTTCTTCTTACCTGCTGCCGGTTCGTTGATCGGGAATTTGATGCGGCCATTGCCATTGCTCATCACCTTGCTCATGAGGGCGGTGTATTCGGTGCTGATGTCTTTGTCGTCAAACGACACGATCTGCGCAAAGCCCATCACCTTTTTGTAGAAATCCACCCACTCGTTCATCTTGCCAAGCTCCACATTGCCCACCATGTGATCCACGTATTTCAGTCCAACGGACGTAGGTCGGTAAGTCGGTTCCCATTTTTGATAGCCCGGCAGGAATACGCCCGAGTAGTCTTTTCGCTCCACAAAAATGTGTACCGTCTCGCCATACGTGTGAATGCCCGCTCGCACCACACGCCCATGCGCATCTTCTTCCACCCGTGGCTTCATGAACGATTTTGCACCCCGCTCCACGGCTGTATAGTAGGCATAGGTGGCGTCTTCCACCCACAGGGCAATCACCTTCACGCCATCGCCGTGCGCATCTATGTGCTTGCCCATATCCGAACCGCCAAATAGCGGCGAGGAAAGCACCAATCGGATTTTGTCTTGCACTAACACATAAGATTCCGTTTCCTTATTGCCGGTTGCCAAGCCCGAGTAGGCCAACGGCTGAAAACCAAAAGCGGTTTGATAATAATGCGCCGCTTGTCGGCTATTGCCTACATACAGTTCGAGGTAATCTGTGCCATTGATCGGCATAAAATCTTCTGCTGATTTGAAAATTTTGGGGAGTGTTTGCGTTTCCATGCTCTATCGTTTCAAGTTTCTTGTTCAATGTTCCGAATATTCTGAATAGTTATGTTGAATAGTCTTCAAGTCCTGTTAACTTCCAAATTCCATCGATTTTTTCAAAAGAGTATTCTATCCAAATTCCGTTTTCAATGCCACGAAAAAATATACTTCTGATCGTTGCATCAACGGTCATGTTGGGAAAAATCATCAATTTATTTACGTGTGGTATTAATTTTAAATGTTTCCAATCTGCCCTTTCAATTAACCTTGTTGCATTTTCGTAATCATTTTCTGAATCAGCATAAGATTCAGGGAAGGGAAATCTGGTATGATTTATTTGAAATGTGGAATCATTTGACCAGTTAATCAAAAACTCTAGAAACTCAAAATCGGGTTGAATTTCTATTGATGAACTTTCTGAACTCAGGATGAACCATTGATTATTTATCTTTTTGAAATTGAATTTTTCAGAAACGCGTTTCTGAAAATCTATCATCGAAAATTCAAATTTATTTCTCGTAGAGTCATCAAGAAAATATTCTATTGTATCGGAGGAAAGAATTGGAATGTAGTCGCTATAAAATGGCAAATGCTTCCAATCTTGGTGACTTGAAATCGTTTCATTGTTCTGTTTAAAGGGAAATAGAACTCGGGATTTTTGAAACTCTTGATCCCACATGAATCGCTCAAAGAAATCTGAAAATCTAGTTTCTGTAATAGTATATTGTGTGATATTCTGAACAACACTACTATCAACGTCTATTGTCTTGCTGCTTTCACGATTTTTTGAATTACACGATAGGAGTGTAACTACCGATATTATGAGAGTGATTTCTTTCATAGTTGATAATATGTTGTCATTCTTTACTCAATCCAACTCTTAAAATATTTCCCATCATCAATTTTCATCGCTTCTTCGGTAATCTTGAGCGGCTTGAATGTGTCGATCATCACGGCTAGTTCGTGCGTTTCTTTTTGTCCAATACTGCGCTCGTAAGCCCCCGGTGCAGGCCCGTGCGGTATGCCCGAGGGATGGAGGGTAATGTGCCCCTGCTCGATGTTGTTTCGACTCATAAAATCGCCATCAACATAGTAGAGCATTTCGTCCGAATCGATGTTCGAATGGTTGTAAGGTGCGGGAATGGACTTTGGATGATAATCGTACAATCGGGGACAGAATGAGCAGACCACAAAGGCGCTTGTCTCGAATGTCTGATGCACGGGAGGTGGCTGGTGCACGCGTCCGGTAATCGGTTCGAAATTGTGAATGGAGAAGGCGTATGGGAAATTGTAGCCGTCCCAACCCACCACGTCAAACGGATGCGTATGGTATACCAATTCGTGCAGCAAACCCTGCTTCTTGATTTTCATCACAAACTCACCTTTTTCGTCGTGCGTTTCCAGATCGGTGGGCAGCTTGTAATCGCGCTCGCAGTACGGCGAATGCTCCAGCAACTGCCCGAACCAATTGCGGTAGCGCTTGGGCGTGTAGATCGGATGGTGCGATTCGGACACGAGCAGTCGGTTATCTTCCGTGTCAAACTCGATTTGATAAATCATGCCACGCGGAATGACCAAATAATCGCCGTACTCGAATTTGATATTACCCAAAAACGTGCGGAGTGTACCCGTGCCTCGGTGCACAAAAATCAATTCGTCCGCATCCGTGTTTTTGTAGAAATACTTGGTCATGGACTTACGTGGAGCTGCCAACCCGATTTCAATGTCCGAGTTGACCAGCAGCATCTTTCGGCTATCCAAAAAGTCATCCTCCGGCTTGATTTGAAATCCTTGCAGCAGCCGAGCCGTGATATTTTTCTCCACGGCAATCTTCGGCGACACGTCTTTTGCGGCTCTGATTTCTGCCACCATGGTAGGCCGATGGATATGGTAAAGTAAAGACGACATACCATCAAAACCGATGGTGCCAAACAATTCCTCGTAGTACAGGCCGCCTCCGGGCTTTTCAAACACGGTATGGCGCTTCTGGGGAATAGCGCCAAGCTTATGATAAATGGGCATAGTTGTGTTTATTGGGTGGACGAAGGTAAGAATTGTTTCAACAATAGTTGTTGTGCTAACTAAATATTTTTCATTTCCTTTGAGCAAAACATTGATTTATGAACAAAGTGGTGGCCAATGCTGCGGAGGCCATACGTGGCATAGAAGACAACATGACCTTGATGCTCGGCGGATTTGGCCTATGCGGCATTCCGGAGAACTGCATTGCCGAGTTGGTAAAAAGCAAGGTGAAGGGCTTGACGTGCATTTCCAACAATGCGGGCGTGGATGATTTCGGATTGGGGTTGCTGCTACAAGGGCGGCAGATCAGGAAAATGATCTCTTCGTACGTAGGCGAAAACGATGAATTTGAGCGGCAGATGCTCAGCGGCGAATTGGAAGTGGATTTGATCCCGCAGGGTTCGCTGGCCGAAAAATGCCGCGCAGGTGGAGCAGGAATTCCGGCATTCTTCACTCCGGCCGGATTCGGTACCGAGGTAGGCGAAGGCAAGGAAATGCGTGTGTTCAATGGCAAGCCGCACATTTTGGAAACAGCGCTCACCGCAGATTTTGCTATAGTGAAAGCGTGGAAAGGCGACACGGAAGGAAACCTGATTTATAAAGGAACGGCGCGCAACTTCAACCCTGTGATGGCCATGGCCGGCAAGATCACGATTGCTGAGGTGGAGGAACTGGTGCAGCCGGGCGAACTCGATCCCAACTTCATCCACACACCGGGCATTTTCGTGCAGCGGATTTTTCAGGGTTCCAATTACGAAAAAAGGATTGAACAGCGGACTGTTCGGGCAAGGATTTGATGATGTGCTGATGAGTTGATTTGATGATGGGGATAATGCAAATGATGTTTTACCTAAAATAAAAATCATGAGAAATGATAAGGATAATTTGATCGTGGATTTGAGTTTTCAGTTTGCACTTCGCACGATTGAGTTTGCTGAGGAATTGGAGTCAAAGCGAAAATTTGTTATTGCAAATCAGTTACTTAAAAGCGGCACTTCGATCGGGGCTAATGTGTGGGAATCTCAAAATGCGGAAAGCAAAGCGGATTTTATTCACAAACTAAAAATAGCAGCCAAGGAAGCAGATGAAACAGAATATTGGTTGCGCTTGTGTCAATATGCAAAATCATATCCTTTCGATGAAACGATGATGAAGGAATTGGAATCAATTCATAAAGTACTTTCCAAAATCATCGGCACATCAAAAAAATCATTAAAGAATTGAGCCATGAAGACATCTTCAAATCAGCTCATCGCCAAATCTTCAAATTATCATGTTAGATAAGAACGGAATCGCAAAACGCATCGCGCAGGAACTGCGAAATGGCTGGTATGTAAACCTCGGAATCGGTATACCTACGCTGGTGGCCAATTACATTCCTGAAGGAATAGAAGTCGTATTTCAATCGGAAAATGGCATCTTGGGTATGGGAGCATTTCCCTACGAAGGGGAGGAAGATGCCGACCTGATCAATGCCGGAAAACAGACCGTGACACTCCGTCCGGGTGCGGCGTTATTCGATTCGGCCACATCATTTGCCATGATCCGTGGGCAGCATGTGCAGCTCACGGTGCTAGGAGCCATGGAAGTGTCCGATCAAGGCGACATTGCGAATTGGAAAATACCCGGCGTGATGGTGAAGGGTATGGGTGGTGCCATGGACTTGGTGGCTTCTGCCCAAAACATTATAGTGGCTATGATGCACACCAACAAAGCGGGTGAATCCAAACTCTTACCCGAATGCACATTACCCCTCACAGGCATCAAATGCGTGAAAAAAGTAGTGACCAATCTGGCTGTGCTGGACATCACACCTCAGGGTTTTAAACTCATCGAGCGGGCACCCGGCATATCAGTAGAGGAAATCAAAAATGCCACTGCCGGACAGTTGGTTATTGAGGGTGAAGTGCCGGAGATGCGATTGGATTAATCCACGTACGTTTCTTTAAGCACCGATTTTACTTTTTCTATTTCCTTGCCTGTCAATTCTCCCAATATCCTAACAAGTCGTTGTTTATCAATCGCTCTGATTTGATCCAATACAATCCATCCATTTGTTTTATTGTGAAAAACAGGAACACGCGTTGGATATTGCTTTGAACTACTAGTCATTGGGGCAACAACGATAGTCTGAATATGCCTGTTCATCTCGTTTGGAGAAATGACCACACAGGGTCTGGTTTTCCTAATTTCACTTCCCACAGTAGGATCAAGATTCACCAAGATGATTTGGTACTGACTTATTTCCATTCGTCAAAATGCTCTTCGTCAAATATGTCATCAATTAGGAGCTTATCGTCTCCTTGAGCATGCATCTTTTCAAATGCTTTGTCCCAACCCTTTCTTGGTTCGGTCTTGGGTTTGAGAATTATGTAGCCCTTTTCCAAAATCAGTTCGACTGTGTCGGTGATGTTATATTTCTCCAAAATGGTCTTTGTGAGCCGTATTCCCTTTGAGTTTCCGATTGAAATAACAGAAAGTTCCATGACGCCTATTTTTTGTAGTTACAAAGTAATTACATTTTTCCGGAACGCCCCATGATTTTTGACCAATTAAATGAAGGGGGCTACATTTCAAATTTGCCCTTCCTCAAATCATAACTGATATACGCCGCTCTAATCAGCAGCAGAAGCGCAAACGGCACCATCGCCATATTGATGGGCTCGGGGAGGAGCGCCCAGCCAAGCAGCAGTGCACCATAGAGGATGGCTGTGATTTTAAAGTACCAATGATTGAAGCGGGTCCAAGCTTTTTTGCGCAGCGCAAAAACAGCGAAGAAGTGAAAAGGGACTGCCCAAAGTAGGTCATAATTCCATTTGGATAGATGCGCCGTGCCAGTCCACAGGAAGACCAACCAAAGACCAACGAATCCGGCAAAACCGAAAAGGATTCCATCAAGCCAACGTGTGCGCTTGCCGGACTTCAAGTTGCGGTGTGTTACGAATCCTCCAACGAAGAAAAGTAAAATGAAGAAGGTCAGCGGGGTGAAGAAACCATTCTCCCGAGGAGCATTTTTAGCCGTGTAAACCACGCGCATTTCTTTCACCAAGGGCTCTTTACCATTCTCTGTTTGGATGGCAGCCACTGCTAATGCCTTAAGCACATAATCTGGCAGAAACATAAACTCTTTGGCATCTGCCTCTTTATCTATCTGAGCCCCCAGGCCAATATCGATCATCCATTCGCCCCACGGCTGATACGTAAGGTAGTCATGCATCAGTTGGCGGATCGTTTTGCCCGGCTCCATGTAGGACTCGGAGTAGGTGAGTTGGTCGCCCACCACGGCATTGAGTACGTCTGGGATCTTCGAAGCGCAGTTGTCATACACGTAGTTGTACAAATACTCCCGATTGGCAGGGCGGTAGTTGTTTTGTAGAAAACTGAAAAACGTCTGACGTTGATCAAGCGTCAGGTTGAGCACTTGCTCGCGTACATCACGATCTTGCGATATGTAGAAATCGCGAAAGGGTTCGTAATATGCCAAACCCAACTTGTACACCATCTCGCCTTTGGCGAAGTTCAGATAGAAGTTTTTTTGATTGAAATCAAACACGCCGTAGTTGTACACATAATCTAGGTTATTCTCCGGATCAGCCACGCGAATGGCCGAATGTCCAAAAGCCGAGTACAATTCCGGCTGGTAGGCGCCCATGGTCATCACGCTGATTTCACTTGCTTCCGAAAGGTGAATACCTTGAGCTTTAAGCAACTGGGAGAATACAATGCAGGCGAGCAATAAAATCTTACGCATGGAATTGGCTAAATTTGAATGGTGATAATCAACGCTACGGATAGTATCCATTTGGCCTCAAAAATAACCCCAAAAAGGTTGGCCAATATGTTTAGTATCTGGTCGAGCTATGTGATTTCCAAAGCCACCAAATCGCCAGGCATCAAGGGAATGCCTATCAGCTTGGCCATTGAACCCACCACGGCTTGTAACCTGAGGTGTCCGGAGTGCCCGAGCGGATTGCGCTCCTTCACCCGACCCACGGGCAAGCTGGAAGTAGACTTTTATCAAAAAATCATTGATGAGCTAAGCCCGACGCTGCTATACCTCACATTCTACTTCCAGGGCGAGCCGTACTTGCATCCTGATTTTCTGAAAATGGTGCGCTATGCAAGTGATCGAGACATTTATACTGCCACGTCCACCAATGCGCATTTTCTCACCGATGAGCAGGCAAAGAAAACCGTCGAATCGGGTCTTGATCGACTGATTATTTCCATAGATGGCAGCACACAAGAGACCTATGAAGCTTATCGAAAAGCAGGTGATTTGCTGAAGGTGTTGGAAGGAACAGAGCGGATTTTGCACTGGCGAAAAAAACTGAAAAGTAAGACACCCGCCGTACTGTGGCAATTTCTGGTGGTGAAGCCTAACGAGCATCAGATACCAGAGATCAAGCTCATGGCCAAAGACATGGGCGTGGACAAGGTAGCGTTTAAGACGGCCCAAATATATGATTTTGAAAATGGAAACGACCTGATTCCTTCGCTCGATCGCTATTCCAGATACAAGGCGAACGGAGACGGCACGTATTCTATCAAATCAAAACTGATTGATCATTGCTGGAAGATGTGGCACAGTTGTGTGATCACATGGGACGGCAAAGTGGTGCCTTGCTGTTTTGACAAAGACGCGGAGCACCCCATGGGCGATTTGCTCTCGCGCTCATTTGCTGAGATATGGCAGTCAGGCGAATATGAGCAATTTCGTCAAACACTTATCGGTTCGAGAAGCAGCATTGAGATGTGCCAAAACTGCACGGAAGGTACGAACGTGTGGGGCTAGCGACGCTACTGTTTCAGTAGATTACACTCTTGGTATTCGGGATCGATCTCTACGAAAATGCCTTCTATCGCTTCATTAAACCATTCGTTTAGCCGTTTGTTCTTCTTGCTGTTTAGCGCAGCAGTGGCAATCTTCTGATAGTCATCATCCAAGTTGGCCAAATGAGGAGGCGTCTTGTCCTTGAAGTAGAGGATGCGGTAGGCATATTTTCCGTCCTCTTGCTGAAAGCGCATCGGACGTGATATGCGGCCTATGTCCATGGTGTCAATGGCGAAGAAAATATCCGGAGGGAGGGATTCCACTGATACACTCAAGCTACCGGTCTGATCATTGGCAAAAAAGCCGCCATTCGATGAGGTAAATTGATCATCGGAATGATCTTTGGCCGCTGCTTGAAAGGTGAGCGAATCGGCCAGGATTTTGTTTCTTAGGCTATCCAGAAAATTTGCTGTTCGCGTGAAGTCACTTTGATCAGGTTTGGGGATCATCAGGATGTGGCGTGTTTTGAAGGTATTTCCTCTGCGCGAAATGAGCTCAATCAAGTGGAACCCAAACTGTGATTCGACAGGCATGGACAGTTCACCTTCGGCCAATGTCATCGCTGACGCTTCGAAGGCTGGATCCACTTCACCTCGTCTGTAAAACGGCAAGTCACCGCCTTGGGCTGCCGATCCGTCTTCGGAGTAGCGCCGAGCCAATCCGGCAAAAGAGGCTGTTCCATTCAGTATCTGCTCGCGCATATCCAGCATCAATCTGCGCACGGCTTCTTTTTGGCCGGCATTCGCTTTTGGCTCCACTACAATCTGCGCCACTTTCACCTCGGTGGAAAAATACGGTAGCGAATCAGTGGGGATTTTCTTAAAGAATTTCTTTACCTCAGCAGGGGATACTTCCATCTTGGAGGTCAACTCATTTTGCATGCGCTGGATCAGCATCTGCTCTTTCACTGCGTCAAAGATCTCTTCTTTAATCTGCTCCATGGATTTGCCATACTGCTGCTCCAACTCTTGAACAGAGCCGCCAAAACCCTGTATGATCTGCTGGATGCGTCTGTCCACGTTACCATTCACCTCAGCATCCGATACCTCTACCGAGTCAATCTCCGCTTTGGCCATCAGCATTTTATTTACCACGAGGCTTTCCAAAATCTGGCATTTGGCTTGGTCAGATCTTGGGCGGCCGTTAGCCAAATAATCTAAATAGGCTCGCTCCAAATCGGACTTCAACACGATATAGTCATCCACCTTGGCTATAATTTTATCCACCACAACTCCTTCCTGAGTGGGTTGAGCAACGGCAAGGGTCTGTACAAAAAACAGACTAACGGTCAAATATTTCAAAAGCATTGCTCTCTTGTGCATCTTCATAAACTTTATCTTCTAATTCCCTCTTGAGGGCTATTTTTCGTTTGTTGATCAGGATATTGGCAATGTCTTCTCGCACAAACTCCAGAGGCGAAATGTCATTGACGGTTTTGTGCGCAAGGATACGCAGAAAGTAGGTATAGTTGTCATCAGCGCTTTCGAGCAATGAGCGCGTGTAGAGCAGCCTATTTGCATCCAGTGATTCATCGAAGGGCGTGCCGCTGATCACTTCGTTGAATTCTACCCATACGGAATCTTCCATGAATGAGCGATTGGCAAACTGCGTGCAATATTCCTTGAGTTCAGGGGTGCCTGCACGTGGATAATCCACCAGGTCTTTTCTGAAACGATTGATTCGTGGGGCATTAGTGGGCACCTGGGCAAACAGGCATTTCACAATACCCTGCTTAAGCACAAAATCTTGGGCGTGTTCCTTGTAATATCCTTGAATCTCGTCTTCGCTTATAGTTTCGTTGAGGTTGGCCTCAATGTATTCGCGTTCAAAAGCACTGCGGGTGAGGGCGTATGTATAGTCAAGGATTTTTCGCTGAATCTCCGCCTCATTGATGTCAACTTCTTGCTGTGATCGTGCGATCATTAGTTGTTTTTTGACCCAATCATCCACAAATTTTTGTGCAAACTTGGTACTGTCTTCGGAGCTTAGTGTGGTGGGGATTAGCGCGGTGAAATCAGAGGGATAGAGCCACATGTCGTTCACTCGTGCCACCGGTTTTTCACCGTTCAATTCCTTCGGTTTGAAGAAATCACACCCAATCAGAAGAACCAACAATGTCAAGAGTATCCCACGTGGCATTCTTCACAGTTTTTTAATCAGCGTGCAAATATTGTAATTCTTTTCGGTAGCGAATTGGATGTCGTCCATGATTCTTCGCACGAGCATAAGTCCCAAGCCGCCTTTTCGACGTGAAGAAACAATCTCTTCGATAGACGGTTCTTTGTAATTGGTAAAGTCAAAAGTGCGTCCTTGATCCTTGATCGTGAATATTACCTGATCGTTTGGTCGCACTTCCACAGTGATGTTCAGTTGGTGCGTGGGGTCACAATTATTGGCATGAATGATCAGGTTGGCACATATTTCATCCACAGCCAGAATCATCTTGTGTGACTCCACCTCAGCCAGATTATTGCTGCTCAATACTTCCCCTACGAACTTCCTGATTTCAGGCAGTACGGCGGGATCGCACGATATGGTACACTGCTTTGTCAATTCAATGCGTTTATAGCTTCTTCTTTTGTTGAAACGATTTTGAGTAGCTGAGGTAGACCCAAAAGATTAAAAACCTGATAAACGGCCTCCGAAAGCCCAAAAAGGACCAGCGAAATATTTTTAGATTGAATTTCCTCCAGATGCGACACAAACACGCCTAGTCCGGCGGAAGATATATACTCCAGTCTGGCCAAATCCACCATGATCTTTTGCTCCGTTTCTAAAGCGCTCTTGATCGTATTGTCCAGTTGGATAGACGAACTCGCATCCACTTCCCCGTTCACTTCGATCAGGAAGATGCCGTTCTCTTTTGTTGTTTTTATATCGACCATGGTTAAAGAAATTTTACAATTAAAAGTGTGTAATCATCGTCCAACTTCACACCTCCCAAAAACCGCTCAAGTTCGCGAATGATTCCGCTCTTGATTTGGGTGGCTGATCCGTCCGAATATTTTGTCAAAGCTTCTAAAAGCTTTTCAATGCCAAACTGTTGGTTTTTTTGATTTTTTGCTTCCGTGATACCATCGGTGTGCAGCACCAACACGTCACCACGTTCATAAGGTAGGGTGGTGCTATGAACGTACTTATCGTATTCAGCGTTTCTTAAAATGCCTAATCCCATGCCGCTTTCCTCCAAAACCTGTACATTGTTTGCGACCTTTTTGTACAGCAAAGCCGGCACGTGACCTGCCCGACAAAACTCAATCATTCCTTTGTTGGTATCAATCCAGAAGTAGCTGGCCGTGATAAAGGATCGCTTCTCGAGACAGGCACTCAAGGCTTTGTTTGCTCGTTTGATAAAGTCGCCCGGCTTCACGTCAGGAAGGGCCAAACTGTGAAAAATCCCCTTCATCTGAGCCATGTGGAAGGCCGCAGACGTTCCCTTACCCGATACGTCCCCGATGATCAGGCCGTAATTGCCAGGCTCAAGTTCTAACAAGTCGTAATAATCACCCCCCACTTCTTCTGCCGCTTGGGAAAACGCACAGATGTCAAATGATTTGTTCGAGATGAGACTCTCCGGTAAGAGGCTTTTTTGCACCTCTTGAGCAATTTTAAGTTGCTCCTTGTACCGCTCGTTTTGTAACGCATCTGACAGTAGCAGGAAGTTTTCGATGGAAATGCTGGCCTGATTTACAAAGGTGACGATGATGTCCACCAAGTCGCGGTTAAATGCATCGGCCATTTCGCGCAGCAATACCAACGAACCCAATTGTTCGCCCTTCACCATCACCGGTAAGGCAATGATCGATTTAAAATCCGTTTTCTTGAGTTGGCCCACCAGCTTGTTGGATGGAATCAACTTGCCCGTTCGGAAATTGATAATATCATTGATGGCGCCAGCAGAAATATGCTCCTTTACATGGGCAATTTGTGAATGTTTGATATCGCGCAGGTAGAAAATGCCGTCGGGATGCTCAGGCGTTCGGATTTCCAGCCAAGCGGCATCTGCAAAAACAGCACTCATGGAGCTTTCTAACAAAATATCGTACGTCTGTTCTTCGGTTTGGCCTCTAGGGATGGCCTGACTCAATTTTTGAAAATCCACGGCCTCTTTGAGTTTCTGCTCAAACACCGAGGAAGTGGGCAAATTGAACAATGTCACCAGTACGGAAATGCCTGTGTATAGGAAGCAAAAGATGAACACGGCTATGACGAAAACATTGTCATACAGATCAAATATCAAATGCCCTGTTTCTTTAAATGAAATGAGCGTGGTGATGAAGTGATACAGGTAAATCCCGGAAAGCAGAATGAAAAGAATGCTCTTTAATTTTTGCTTGAAATTGAGGTATGCAATCCATTTTAGATTCAGCGACAATATCAACGAGAAGCCGGTCACAAAAATCAGCGCATACATGTACATCTGACTCTTGAACTCATGTCCCATGAGGTCAAAGAAAAGTGCCACAATGAGGGCATATTCAAAGAAATTCCAGAGTTGCAGAAGGTTCTTGGACTTTTGATATAAGATCAGCCGCTTCCACACCACCAAAGAACTAATCAAGAAAATGACAATGAGTCCGATGAGCCCATGATATAGCAAGTTGATCATGATCGGGTTTTGTCCCAACGAACTGGCAGAGAACGCATAAATGAAAAAGCGGATCACGAGCGCACCCACCGTGGTGACCAAGCCTGTAATGAAGATATTCCAAAGCAGGTCAATGAAGTTGACTGTTTCGGCTTTGGTGACTTTGATGCGGTAATAAATGTAGGTCGAAACGATGAAGAGCATGAAGAATATCCGCGGTACCAGCGGAGATAAGTTCACGTTCATTTCATACTTCTCGATGAAGAGCAAGTAGATGTCAAACACCGAAAAAAGGAGCCAAAAAATGACTCCTCCAAGGAGGCCAAGCCTTGCGATTAACTTGTCTGACATGCCGTAAAGATAACGGGCTTTCGAATGTTCAAAAGTCCCGATCGTGTAATTAGGGTTTTTTAACTATTTGTAATGCCAAGGAGGAGTTACGAGCTTCTCTAACGATTAGCGCACGCTATAGTTGGGCGCCTCGCGTGTGATGTGCACGTCGTGCGGATGGCTTTCCACCATACCCGCATTGGATATCTTCACGAAACGGGCTTTTTGCAAGTCGGCAATGGTGCGCGCGCCACAGTAGCCCATGCCCGCTTGAAGCCCACCTGTAAGTTGATACAACACTTCGCTCACATGGCCTTTGTACGGCACACGGCCTACAATTCCTTCGGGCACCAACTTCTTGATATCGTCTTCGGCATCCTGAAAATAGCGATCTTTTGAGCCGTCTTCCATGGCTTCCAGCGAGCCCATGCCGCGGTAGGTTTTGAATTTTCGTCCTTCATACAAAATCACCTCGCCGGGTGCTTCATCTGTGCCTGCCAGCAGCGATCCGATCATCACAGAACTTGCGCCACCCGCAATGGCTTTCACCAAATCACCCGAGAAGCGAATGCCCCCATCGGCAATAATGGGCACACCCGAACCTTTCACTGCATCGGCGGCTTCATAAACTGCCGAGAGTTGCGGCATGCCCACGCCGGCTATAATGCGCGTGGTGCAGATACTTCCCGGGCCCACGCCCACTTTTATGGCATCTGCACCTGCCTCCAAAAGTGCCTTGGCTGCTTCTGCTGTGGCAATATTTCCCACGATCAGTTCCAGTTTGGGGAATGTCTTCTTTACGCGCTTGGCTCCATCAATCACGCCTTTCGAATGACCATGCGCGGTATCAATGCTTACCACATCTACTCCGGCGGTCATTAATGCTTCGATGCGCTCCAACATGTCGGCTGTCACGCCCACGGCTGCACCCACACGCAAGCGACCAAATTCATCCTTGCAAGCGTTCGGACGGTCTTTGTTTTTCAAAATGTCCTTGTACGTGATCAGTCCTGTCAGTTTGCCTGACTTGTCGATGATGGGCAGCTTTTCAATTTTATGTTTTTGGAGAATTTCTTCCGCTTCCAGTAAGCCCACTTCTGCATTTGCCGTGATCAGATTCACCTTGGTCATGATCTGCGAGACCGGTTTTTTCGGATTTTTCTCAAACCGCAAATCACGGTTGGTCACAATGCCGATCAACTTCTTGTTTTCGTCCACCACGGGTATGCCCCCGATCTTGTTTTCCTTCATGATCGCCTCTGCATCGCCCACAGTTCCGTTTCCATTCAGCGTGATCGGGTCGAGGATCATGCCACTTTGTGAGCGCTTCACTTTGCGCACTTGCCCCGCCTGACGATCAATGGGCATGTTTTTGTGAATGATGCCAATGCCTCCATCTAGCGCCATGGCTATGGCCAACTGTGCTTCGGTGACGGTATCCATGGCAGCAGATACCAGCGGAATGTTCAGGCGTATGTTGCGCGTGAGTTGGGTCTGCGTGTTGGTGTCGCGCGGCAATATTTCGGAGTAATCGGGAAGGAGGAGCACGTCATCGTATGTGAGTGCCTCGAAGCGGATTTTTGAATTCTGATCGTTCATTTGCAAATAATAAGGACGGGTATTATTTGCGGTGCAAAATTATAGGGGGTCACCCGTTTATTGATGCTTCACCCGAAATAAATTATCATCGCAGCATGGAATGGTGGCAAGGATTTGTGGATCAACTCATGCAGACGAGCTGGCTGGAGGCCGTCGCAGTGCTCACGGGCATTGGCTCAGTGTGGTATAGCAAGCAAGAAAATATTTTGGTTTTTCCGGTGGGCATAGTGAGTGTGCTCATCTATGTGTATTTGGCCTGGACGTACAAGCTCTACGCTGACTCGGCGGTGAATTTTTACTACTTCGTGATGAGCGTGTATGGCTGGTATAATTGGAAGCGGGTGACGGATGCCCCCGAACTACCCATTTCAAAAAGTAGTCTGAACGGACACGTGCTGAATTTCGGCTTGTTTGGTCTTTCCTTTTTGATTCTGTTTTTTGTGTTGGTCAAATTCACTGACAGTGATGTGCCCATATGGGATGCCTTGACGACCGCTGCGGCCATCACCGCCATGTGGCTGATGGCTCGCAAGAAAATTGAACATTGGTGGTTTTGGCTGATTTGCAACATCGTTTCCATGCCGCTGTATACCTACAAAGGATTGCCATTTACAAGTTTCCAATTTTTGGTATTTACTGTCTTGGCGACAATAGGTTTAATTTCATGGAAGAAGAAATTAACTCATCCGGCCATTAAACCGCCGCTAAAATCCCATTTAATGTAGCACTCGGACGCATCGCCTTTTCTGTTTTCTTGGCGTCAGGCAAGTAGTAGCCGTCAATATTTACGGGTTTGCCTTGAGCATCATTCAGCTCTTTCACAATCTTGGCTTCATTCGCCTGAAGGGCGGCCGCCACCGGAGCAAAACGTGCTTTTAATTGTGCGTCTTTTGTTTGATTGGCCAACGCTTCAGCCCAATACATGGCCAAGTAATAATGACTGCCACGATTGTCAAGTTCGCCGACACTTCTTGAAGGCGATTTGTCTTCCTGCAGAAACTTCGATGTGGCTGCATCGAGCGTGTCGGCCAGTACTTGTGCTCTTGGGTTTTTGTCCGTGTTGGCCAGGTGTTCCAAAGAAGCAGCCAACGCCAAGAATTCGCCTAACGAATCCCAACGTAAATGTCCTTCTTCCAAGAATTGCTCCACGTGCTTCGGCGCTGATCCGCCGGCTCCTGTTTCGAACAAGCCTCCGCCATTCATGAGTGGCACTATGGAAAGCATCTTGGCGCTTGTGCCCACTTCCAAAATAGGGAAAAGGTCGGTGTTGTAATCGCGGAGCACATTGCCTGTCACCGAAATGGTATCGAGTCCCTTTCGGATGCGATCGATAGAATAATGAGTGGCTTTCATGGGCGACATGATGGGTAACTCGAGCCCCGCCGTATCATGATCTTTCAGGTACTTATTCACCTTTTTGATCAACTCCCGGTCGTGCGCGCGGCTTTCATCTAGCCAAAAAACAGCTGGTGTGCCGGTGGCACGTGCGCGCCCTACGGCCAATTTCACCCAATCTTGAACAGGGGCGTCTTTCACTTGGCACATGCGGAAAATATCACCTTGCGCCACCGGTTGCTCCATGAGCACGGTTCCATTTTTGTCCACCACCTTCACCTTGCCTGCTCCACTCATTTGGAAGGTTTTATCGTGCGAGCCGTACTCTTCGGCGGCTTGTGCCATCAGTCCCACGTTCGACACACTGCCCATCGTCACGGGGTTATAGGCGCCATTTTTCTTGCAGTCGTCAATCACCACTTGGTAGATACCCGCATACGAGCGATCGGGGATTACCGCTTTGGTGTCTTGACTCTTTCCTGCTGCATTCCACATCTGGCCCGATGTGCGAATCATGGCCGGCATAGAAGCATCCACGATCACGTCGCTAGGCACGTGCAGGTTGGTAATGCCTTTGTCGGAGTTGACCATGGCAAGGGCAGGCTGCTTGGCGTAAATAGCAGCTATTGTATCCTCGATTTCCTTGCGATGGACGGCATCCAGCGAAGCAATTTTGTCATACACATCACCAAGACCATTGTTTGCATTTACACCCAATTGCTTGAACAAATCGGCATATTTTTCAAAAAGGTCCTTGTAGTATACCTCCACCACTGCTCCGAAAATGATCGGGTCGGAGATTTTCATCATGGTGGCTTTCAGGTGCACCGAAAAAAGCACGTTTTGCGCCTTGGCATCAGCTATTTCTTTCGCCAAAAAGGCCTTCAATTTGCCCAAATTCATCACCGAAGAATCGATGATTTCACCCGCCTTCAAATTGATTTTTTCCTTCAAAACTTTCTCCGATCCGGCGGCATCTACATAGACAATGGCTGCCTCGGTGGCGTGTGCAACTGTCACCGATTTTTCACTTCCGTAAAAATCACCTTCGGGCATGCTGGCCACATGTGTTTTCGAGTCGGCGGTCCACTTGCCCATGGAGTGCGGATTGTTGCGGGCATATTCTTTCACAGCTCTGGGTGCACGTCTGTCGGAGTTTCCTTCACGCAGCACAGGGTTCACTGCACTTCCTTTTATCTTGTCGTAACGTCCTTTAATGGTCTTTTCTTCATCCGTTTTCGGATCGTCAGGGTAGTTGGGCACGTTGTATCCATTCCCCTGCAATTCTTTGATAGCATCTTTCAACTGCGGCATAGACGCGCTGATGTTGGGTAACTTGATGATGTTGGCCTCCGGAGTAGTGGCCAGCTTGCCCAATTCAGCCAGATCATCCGTCATTTTTTGATTGTCAGACAAATGCTCGGGAAAAGCTGCCAATATTCGCCCTGCTAATGAAATATCACGCGTTTCCACGTGGATGCCCGCAGGTTTGGCAAACGCCTGAATGATAGGAAGTAAGGAGCGGGTAGCGAGTGCCGGCGCTTCGTCTGTGATAGTGTATATGATTGTTGATGCCATTTGTGCGTATAGTGTTCTTAATGATTAATAGCTTTCTTTCTTGTTCGGAAAATCGCCGGTTTTTATGTCGTTGATATAATTGCCTACTGCGTCTCCGATGATCTTATTCAGGTTAGCGTATTGACGCAAAAACCTCGGCTTGAAATCTTGTGTAATGCCCAACATGTCGTGTACCACCAGCACTTGACCATCTACATGTCCGCCGGCTCCTATGCCGATAATGGGAATGCTCACAGCCTCCGTCACCTCTTTGGCCAGCTTGGCCGGTATTTTCTCCAACACAATGGCAAAGCATCCGATTTCCTCCAGCATTTTGGCGTCTTCGAGCAATTTGGTTGCCTCAGCTTCTTCTTTGGCTCGCACGGTGTACGTACCAAACTTGTAAATGGACTGTGGGGTGAGCCCCAGGTGCCCCATAACAGGAATGCCTGCTGACAGTACCCTCGTGATGCTGTCTTTGATCTCTATGCCGCCTTCCATTTTCACGGCATGTCCGCCGGACTCTTTCATGATGCGGATGCACGACCGCAACGCCTCGGCACTGCTGCCTTGGTAGCTGCCAAAAGGCACATCCACCACCACCAATGCTCGGTCAACGGCCTTCACTACTGAAGTGGCATGCCAAATCATGTGATCGAGTGTGATCGGAAGTGTAGTTTCGTTTCCGGCCATTACATTGGAGGCTGAGTCGCCTACCAAGAGGATGTCAATGCCTGCTTTGTCCAGGATTTTGGCCATGGAATAGTCGTAGGCCGTGAGCATAGCGATTTTCTCGCCGGCTGCTTTCATCTCTTGCAGCTTGTGTGTGGTGACTTTCTTGATTTGTCCTTTGGCTGTACTCATGGGGTGGCAAAAGTGATGGGCAATTTAGCCAAAAGCCAAACGGAATGTGAAATGCCTCCTTACTTTGTGATTTTTGAACTAAAATCAAGTCATCCGAAGGAAGTCGAGAAAAGAGCACAAACTTCTTACCCCCTCCACTTAATATTACACCCGATACTCGGTTTCTGATCTTCGAAAATTGGCTCCCCATCCAGCAGACTGTCCATGGCATCCTTTAGTTCATCGCCCGTCACCGGCTCTATATTTCCGGGAGTGGCTGCATCGAAGCGTCCTCGATAAACGAGCTTCAGGTCTTTGTCGAACAAATAAAAGTCAGGGGTACATTCCGCTTGATAGGCTTTGGCCACCTGCTGCGATTCGTCATACAAATAAGGAAAATCAAAGTCCTGATCTTCTGCTTGCTCGCGCAATTTGTCCGGTGCATCATCGGGATATTCAGTGATGTCATTGGCACTGATGGCCACAAATCCGATCCCCTTGTGCTGGTATTTTTCGGCCACAAACGCAATCTCCTCCTCAATGTGCTTCACATATTTGCAATGTGCGCAGATGAACATCACCACCGTGCCTTCTTCGCCTCTTACATCTTTCAGCGTCATGTTTTTTCCTGAAATCACGTCGGGCAAATTGAAATCCGGCGCGATAGTGCCCAAAGGCAACATGGATGAGGGAGTTACTGCCATGGCTTTTTGTTAGTTTTAAGACCAGTTCAAAATTAAACAACAATCTGATGTCCCGAATTCCTCTTTTCATTTCCTTGCTCCTATTCGTTGGGTTGTGTCATGCCCAAATAAAACCCGCCCCCGATCGAGCTGAAGGTGAAGGCCCCTATTCCCAACTCATCATTCGTGGTGCCACCTTGATCAACGGCAATGGAGCACCACCCATCGGGCCGGTGGATATCGTCATTGCACAAAACAAAATTGTATCGGTTCACACAGTGGGCAGTCCCGGTGTGGACATCAACCCTAACCGACGACCGAAATTGGCCGCCGGAGGCAAAGAGATTGACGCCACAGGCATGTATGTGCTACCCGGATTTGTAGATATGCACGGGCACATAGGCGGTGAGGAGCAGGGCACACCTGCCGAATATGTATTCAAACTTTGGCTGGCACATGGCATCACTACCGTGCGTGATCCGTCTGCGGGGAATGGCCTGAAATGGGTGTTGGAGCACAAGGCAAAAAGTGCAGCCAACACCATCACCGCACCACGGTTGTTGGCCTATACGAGTTTTGGGATGAATCTGGAAAGTGCCGCTCAAGTGAAAAAATTGCCCGGCGAAAAGACCGTAGGAACAGAACATTTGAGAGGGACAATCACTACAGCAGATGAGGCGCGATCATGGGTGCAGGCCAACTACCGCCGAGGTGCTGATGGCATCAAATTTTTTGGTGCTTCGCCCGAAGTGATGGATGCCGCCCTTCGCGAAAACAAACGACTGGGCTTGCGCTCGGCGTTTCATCATGCCCAAACGAATGTGAGTTGGTGGAATGTGTTGCAATCGGCAGAGGCCGGGCTCACCAGCATGGAGCATTGGTACGGATTGCCCGAGGCACTTTTCAAGGATAGACGCGTTCAGCACTATCCGCCGGACTACAATTATCAAAATGAGCAGGACAGGTTCAGTCAGGCAGGTAAACTGTGGAAACAAGCCGCTCCACCGTATTCTGACAAGTGGAATGAAGTGATGAATAGATTGATTGAGTTGGATTTTACGCTCGATCCGACTTTCAATATTTATGAAGCCAACCGTGACCTCATGCGTGCGCGCACGGCCGAATGGCACAAAGACTACACATTGCCCAACCTGTGGCAATTTTATCAGCCCAGCCGAGAATCGCATGGATCGTACTGGCACGCTTGGGGCAGTGAGCAAGAGTCGGATTGGAAAGAGAACTACCGCCTGTGGATGACCTTTGTGAACGAATACAAAAACCGAGGTGGGCGTGTGACGGCCGGTTCAGATTCGGGATTCATTTTCCAACTGTATGGATTTGGGTACATCCGTGAGTTGGAACTGCTGCGTGAGGCCGGTTTCCATCCGCTGGAGGTCATCCGCTCTGCCACGCTCAATGGCGCACAAGCATTGGGCATGGCCGACCAAATTGGTACTGTAGAATCGGGCAAGCTGGCCGACTTGGTGATAGTAGATGCCAATCCGCTGCAAAACCTGCAAGTGCTGTATGGAACGGGCGCCATCAAACTAACGGAAGACAACCAAGTGACACGGGTGGGTGGTGTGAAATACACTGTGAAAGACGGCATAGTGTATGATGCAAAAGCGCTGCTGGAAGACGTGCGCAAGATGGTGAAAGAAGCCAAAAATGGTGAAGAGTTAAAGCAGCCGGGATATCCAAATTTTGAGGAATGATGAACCTTTCGGGTTCAATGTTCAATTAAATGATTTGAAAAATGATCCTCCTCCAAATCATCGGAATAGTATTACTCACCGTGGGCATTTCGAAACTGCTGTTTGTTAGGGGGGCCATTCGTAAGGGCTTTCGAACGGTTGGCACGGTGGTACAAGACAAGAATCAAGCCTCCAAAAGCCGATTTACCAACCACCCTAAGGTGGCATTTGAAGATCAAAAGGGCAGAAAACTAAAAATGGAACTCAAGGTGTCAAAGTCGTTTATTGACATTCACGCCAAGGAAAACCTCATTGATATTATTTACCATGAAGGCCGGATTTTGCATCCAAATGAAATCTATTCTTCGCTTATCATTCCCGGCTTTGGACTGCTAGCACTGATTATCGGGTGGTATCTATGAGCGAGACTATTTCAGCGCCCGAATCTCATCCCTCACCTCTATCAGCGTTTCGGGATCGTCCGTGATGATGCCATCCACTCCGGCATTGAGCATTTTGATCATATCGTCGCGGGTGTTTACCGGATAAGTGTACACTTCATAGCCTCGGGCATGCATACGAAATACTCGTCTGGGAGATAGAGTGGTGAATTCAGGATTTAGCGCCTTCATGCGGTTGTCCACTTTGGCATGGCCCATGTGCATGCGGGTTTCTACATAGAAGGAGATCAAGGGAGGCGAATCTTCACCAATCATCAATTGCTTGGTTTGTACCAATGAGTCTAACTCATGAATATCTTGGAGGTACTCATTTTCGTACGATTGCACATAGATCCACGCTTCACCGTTGGGTTCAGACTTGATCACTTGTACTATTTTCTCGGCAAAATCATGGTAATGCGGGTGATCCATGTGCTTGATTTCGCAAAGCACCACCACATCGTCTTTGAATTCCTTGTTGTGTGCGTTTACCAGATCCAATACCTCCTTGAGTGTGGGAATGCGCTGGTCGGCGTAGGGTGTGGCAAACCAGCTGCCAATATCCAATGTTTTCAATTCGGCGAGGGTCCAATCTTCCACCCGACCTTTCACGTGATGACCGGCTGAGTCTCGAGCCACCCGATCCAATGTTTCGTCATGAAAAACGACCAATTCTTCGTCTTTAGAAAATCGCACGTCTATTTCGATCATATCCACACGCAAATCGAGCGCTCGCTGTATGGCTGCAATGGTGTTTTCAGGCGCTTGCTTCGAAGCACCTTTGTGTGCTATCACCATAAATTCTTTGCCCTTGAGGGGCTCTATTTTGGTGCTGGCGAAAAACGACCTGTAGAGGTAGGGTTCGAATAACGACAGTCCAATAAACAAGAGCAAAAATGGCGTAGCGTACAAAAGAAACCGTGAGGTCATGTGTGAGCAGCTTATTTACGGGTTGAATTTAACCAAAAAATTCAATCCATGACCTTATTTGAGCTTGATTCCCAATTCGTCCATCTGCGCTTGGGCAATGGGCGATGGTGAATCGATCATTACGTCGCGACCACTGTTATTTTTTGGAAATGCGATGAAATCTCTGATGCTCTCCTGACCCGACATGATCGTGCAGAGGCGGTCAAAACCAAAGGCAATGCCTCCATGTGGCGGAGCGCCATACTCAAAGGCATCCATCAGGAAACCAAATTGTGCGCGTGCTTCTTCGTCAGAAAAGCCGAGCAATTTGAACATGCGCTCTTGCAGTGTGCGGTCGTGGATACGGATACTGCCACCACCTATTTCTGACCCGTTGATCACCAAGTCGTACGCATTGGCTTTCACAGCTGCCGGATCGGTTTCCATTTTGTCCAAATCGGCCGGATTGGGCGAGGTGAACGGATGGTGCATGGCGTGGTAGCGTTTCGTCTCTTCGTCCCACTCCAGCAGCGGGAAATCCACTACCCAGAGTGCGGCAACTTTGTCTGATGCGCGCAATCCCAATTGACTACCCATAAGCAAGCGGAGTTCGTTCAGCGCCTTACGGGTTTGGTTTGTTTCTCCTGCTAAAATCAAGATAAGATCACCCGGCTTGGCGTCCATTCGATCGGCCCATTTTTTCAAGTCTTCTTCGGAATAGAATTTATCAACAGAAGATTTCAACGTACCGTCCGTGTTGTATTTCACATAGACCAATCCCTTCGATCCGATCTGTGGTTTTTTTACAAAATCCGTTAATTCATCGAGTTGCTTGCGAGTGTACTCGCTGCAGCCCGTGGCACAGATGCCCACGACTAATTCTGCCGCATCAAAAACCACAAATCCTTTGCCTTGGCTGAGATCATTCAACTCGTGGAATTCCATGCCAAAGCGCAAATCCGGCTTATCTGAGCCATATTTCTGCATGGCATCATTGTATTGCATGCGCTGAAAATCTGGCAACTCTATTCCCTTCAATTCTTTATAGATAAACTTCGTGAATCCTTCGAACATGTTCAAAATGTCTTCGCGCTGCACAAAGGCCATCTCACAGTCGATTTGCGTGAATTCGGGTTGTCTGTCGGCACGTAAGTCTTCGTCGCGGAAGCAGCGCACCACCTGAAAATACCGATCAAAACCCGATACCATGAGGAGCTGTTTGAACGTCTGCGGTGATTGGGGCAAGGCATAGAACTGCCCGGCATTCATGCGCGAGGGCACTACAAAATCGCGGGCGCCTTCGGGCGTTGATTTGATGAGATAGGGTGTTTCCACTTCTAGAAAGTGCTGCCCGTCCAAGTACTTGCGGGTGGCCTGCAAAAGCTTGTGACGAAAGATCAGGTTGTCGCGCACGGGTCTGCGACGCAGGTCGAGATAGCGGTATTTCATGCGCAGGTCTTCACCTCCATCTGTGTCGTCTTCTATCAAGAAAGGAGGCAACTCGGCCTTATTCAAGATGCTCAATTTCTCCACCTTTATCTCTATTGCGCCTGTGGGTATTTTGTCGTTTTTCGATTCGCGCTCTATCACCGTGCCTTCGGCTTGTAGCACAAACTCACGCCCTACTGTTCGGGCAAGTGCCAGCACATCAGTGGCTGTCACGCCCTCGCCAAACATCAGCTGGGTCACGCCGTAGCGATCACGCAAATCGATCCACACCATGCCGCCTTTGTCGCGCAGTTTCTGCACCCATCCGGCCAGGGTTACACGGTTTCCAACATGGGTCATTCGGAGTTCACCACAGGTGTGTGATCGATACATAAAATTTGGTTGATAAAGGGTCGTTCAATTAAACAGCGCGCAAATTTACAAATAGTTTTAGCTTTGAATTCATTGAATCGAAACATGAAGATTGTCACGCTTTTTTGTCTGCTCACGGTATCCATAGCCCACGCACAACCGAGCCAACCGGTGCTGGAGCGTACGGAAGTAGCCGACCAGATTATTATTCAGGTGCCGGTAGAACTAAAAGAACAACCGCCCACCATCCAACGAGGCACCAGCCCCGCTCTTGCCATCTACGTCAGTGACGATCAGCAGACGGATTTGACCATCAATAAGTCAACCTTGCGATGGAGTGCCGCCGATGCGGTGCTGCTTAGTCAGTTTTATAAGGCGAATATTTTAAATCTGTATGATCAGGTGGACATGATCAAAGAGGGCATTAGAGAAATGGATGGCTATCAGGTCATTTTCTTTGAGTATTCGGGAAAAATTTTGGAGGAGCCGAACGCATTTATGGAGGCAAAGAAGCGCTTTGATTACACCTACATTCAATATGTGATCCAGTCGGATGGGGTGCTGATCTTCCGATTGTCTACACCCGGAATCCGTCAGCGATACTGGCAAAATGCCGCCCGTGAAATCATGGAAAATGTGCAAATCAAAGAGCCAAAACGGAAGCGTAATTGATGGAATTGCAAATTCATACGGACGAATACTTCATGAAGCAGGCTCTGCACATGGCCGAACAAGCGTTGGAAGAAAGTGAAATTCCGGTTGGAGCTGTTATCGTCTGCAACAACCGCATTATCGCCAAAGCACATAATCAAACCGAACGCCTGCAAGATGTGACTGCTCATGCTGAAATGCTGGCCATCACTTCGGCACAGAATTACCTCGGTTCGAAATATCTGAATGAATGCACCTTGTTTGTGACATTGGAGCCCTGTAATATGTGTGGAGGAGCACTGTATTGGTCGCAAATTGGGCGCGTGGTGTATGCTGCCAGCGACGAGAAAAGAGGGTTTTCGCAAACGAGCACCAAAATCCTTCATCCAAAAACGAAAGTAGAGCACGGCCTGTTGGCCTCTCATGCCGAGGTGCTCATCGAAGAATTCTTTCGCAAGATGCGGGAGTGACTTTTTTGCCCCTACCTTTGTTTACACAAGAACTAATCGATTATTAATCTTCTAAATACTACGAATTATGGCTTTTGAATTACCGAATCTACCCTATGCGCACAACGCGCTAGAACCACATATCGACACCAAAACAATGGAAATTCACCACGGCAAGCACCACAATGCCTACGTGACCAATCTGAATGCAGCCATTGCAGGCACACCCATGGAAGGCAAGTCGATCGAGGAAATCTGCCGCAATCACACCGATGTGGCGGCTGTGCGCAACAACGGTGGCGGACATTACAACCACACGCTTTTCTGGAACATTATGAGCCCAACCGGAGGCAGACAGCCAATCGGCGCTTTGGCTGATGCCATCAATGCGGCATGCGGATCGTTCGACGGCTTCAAAGAGGCATTTACCAAGGCAGCTATGACGCGTTTCGGGTCAGGCTGGGCGTGGCTATGTGTGCACAAAGGCGGCAAAGTAGAAATTTGCTCCACAGCCAACCAAGACAATCCGCTAATGCCTGTTTCTGACTGCAAAGGCACGCCGATTTTAGGATTGGATGTGTGGGAGCATGCCTATTACCTCAATTATCAAAACCGCAGACCTGACTATATCGCGGCATTTTTCAACGTGATCAATTGGGCAGAAGTGAGCAAGCGCTACGAAGCTGGGAAGTAATTAGTGATTGGTTAACTAGTGAATAGCTAACTGGTAAAAAGGCCACTGTTCTAAATCAGATAGCGGCCTTTTCTATTTCATGATTATCCAACTCAGAAATCACAACTCAACTCACTCAAAACCTCAAATGCTTCACGGTCTGCGATCCGTTGATCAATTGCTTCAGCGAGTCGATCCCAATTTGCAGATGTTCATCTACGAAAGAGGCCGTCACTTTTTGGTCACTTTCGTCTGTTTTTACTCCTTCGGGAATCATCGGGATATCAGATACGAGCAAAAGTGCGCCTGCCGGTATTTTATTTTTGAATGCTGCAGTGAAGATGGTGGCCGTTTCCATGTCTATGGCCATAGTGCGTAGCTTAGTCAAATATTCTTTAAACTCTTCATCGTGCTCCCACACGCGGCGGTTAGTCGTGTACACGGTTCCTGTCCAGTAGTCGCGCTCATGCTCGCGGATGGTGGTAGAAATAGCCTTTTGAAGGGCAAATGACGGCAAGGCAGGTACTTCCGGTGGCATGTAGTCGTTGGATGTTCCTTCGCCACGAATGGCGGCAATAGGCAGTATCAGATCGCCCACCTGGTTTTTCTTTTTCAGTCCGCCGCATTTTCCTAAGAAAAGTGCCGCTTTCGGTTTGATAGCCGTGAGCAAATCCATCACCGTGGCTGCATTGGCCGATCCCATACCGAAGTTGATAATGGTGATATTGTCGGCTGTGGCGCACGGCATTGGCTTTTCTTCGCCCACTATCGGCACTTTGTGCCAGTCAGAAAACATGCGTACGTAATTGCCAAAGTTTGTCAGTAAGATGTATTCACCAAATTTATCCAGTTGCTGCCCGGTATAGCGGGGCAGCCAGTTGGCCACTATTTCTTCTTTCGTCTTCATTAAACCCAAATGTACTAAAATCAAACGGAGGCTTTTAATGATCGTTCTTTGATAAATTGCCATACATGGACGTTTCTGCCAGACCACTCGTATCCATTATCATGGCTGCCAAAGACACGGCACCCTATTTACGCGAGTGTTTGGATTCAATATTGGCACAGTCGTACAGCCATTGGGAATTGATAGCAGTCAACGATCACTCTGAAGATGATACGCCGGTGATTTTGGACGAATATGCCCGTCGTGACAACCGCATCCGAATTTTCCATAGCCAAAGACCCAAACTCATACCCACCCTGAAAGAGGGTTATCCGCATGTGCGTGGGGAGTTGCTCAATCGTATGGATTCGGATGATCGGATGCCGCCCGACAAACTAGAAGTGATGGTGAACGAATGGCTCAAATATGGGAGAGGACATGTAGTGGCAGGTGGCACGGAACACTTTGTAGATGAAGGCGAGGTAGGCGGAGGGTTTAGGCGGTATGAAGAATGGCTAAACGAGGTGGCCCGCACTAGTACGCATTGGCAGCAGATTTATCAGGAATGCGTGATTCCTTCGCATTGCTGGCTTATTCATCGTGAAGATTTTGAAGCTGTGGGTGGCTTTGACCCTGAGATTTACCCCGAGGATTATGACTTGTGTTTTCGGATGTATGCCCATCGACTGAAGGTAGTTGGGCTAGACAAAATCCTGCATCAGTGGCGCGACCGATCCAATCGGATTTCACGCACGTGGCATGAGTACAAAGACAACCGCTATTTTGATATGAAGTTGCATTACTTCTACCGGATAGACCGCCAGACACACCGACCACTCGTCATTTGGGGAGCCGGAAGAAATGGAAAAGATTTGGTCAAGCGTGTATTGGATTATGAACCCAACATCCGGTGGGTGTGCGATAATGAGCGGAAAATCGGGCAAGACGTGTATGGCATCATTATGCAGTCCTACACCGACATACCGCACATGGAAATAGCCCAGCTACTCATTGCTGTCACATCGCCAAGCGAAAAGGCACTGATCCGGCAACAACTGGACACATGGGGCAAGCACCCCGTGAAAGATTATTGGTTTTTTATTTAGCTTGGATGGCATGAAATCGCTCCTTAGAATAGAAGAGGCTGCCTTGTTTGGATTTTCTATCTACTTGTTTAGCCTGACAGATTTTGCTTGGTGGTGGTATCTGGCGCTCATCCTTCTGCCGGATATCGGCATGTTGGGGTATCTGATCAACACTCGGATAGACGCTTGGAGCTACAATTTATCCGCCGCGGCACGTGTCCTCACGTGACGCACTTGAAGTCACAACATGATTACTTCACCAAGAATATCGTTTCAGGAATTAGGCAAAATCTACTTCTGGACTGCCACCATCAATGGTTGGAAACATTTACTCGCAGATGACAACAAGAAAGAGATCATTAGACAGTCGCTTATAAACTTATCCGATAGAGGCTTGATTGAAGTGTATGGCTATGTGATCATGCCCAACCACATTCATACGATTTGGAAATTAAATGAACTAAACGGTAAGGAAATGCCCTCCGGTTCGTTATTGAAATTCACAGCGCATGAATTCAAAAGGATATTAAGTGCAAAAGAACTTACGGAATTTAGTGTTGTAGCAGGTAATAAGAAGCATGAATTCTGGCAGAGAGACGCCATGGCCATTGAACTATTTACCCCCGAGGTGGCTGGCAAAAGCTAGATTACATTTATAACAATCCGTTAGCGGAAAAATGGAGTCTTGTCAAGGATCCTTGTGAATATACCTTTTCATCGGCGGGATTCTATTTAGATAAAGCTTCAAATCAAGGTTTTCTACATCATCTGGGGGATGTGATTGGTTGAATCTCATGCCTTATATAGCGCGTCAAAACCAAAGTTTCGTCACGTGAGGACACGTGCCGAGGCGGATCCGCTCGACATAGGTCAGGTGAGCATTGCGGATATCCATGTGATGGCTTTTTGCGTTGATCCAGCAATCAACATTGCCTCCATTTGATACCTTTGGAACAAATTGAGATGTGTGTAGTTTTTTGACATATGCAATCCAAAGATTGCACTACTCAGTCAAAAGGAAAAAAGCCCTCAAAAGCTTTCTTTCCTTTTGTTTGTCAATTGCACTTATCAGTTGAACTCAGCTCCTGTGCCATTTGATCTAAGGAATAGCCGTAGTGGTTCAATAAGTGAACAATGTATTCTTGTCTGACTTCTTCTTCGGGTGTGCAGATCAATTCTTTGCCGAGCAGTGGGGCAAAAATCTTATTACCGTTTTTTTTGAAGTCCATTAGGCTAACAGTTGAGTGATTATGTAAAGATAGGATTTGAATCTAATGTATTGAATTTTGCTGTTCTAAAATGCCATGCTCTTCGGAATTTGTAATTCCGAAGCAGTATCGTAGGTTCTGTGAACCGACTCAGCGTAGGTCTTGCACAAAGTTTATTCATTTGAACTGTCCGCTCAAGCCATTCCTCCCTTAATATTCTGCCAGTAGGGACTCGTAGGGAATATTCAATTTTGTATGAAGGTCACGAATCATTTTAAGACTCAATTTGCGCTTGCGGCTGAAAATCTCAGACACTCTGCTCTTGTATCCCAAAACTTCGGCTAGGTCTCGGTTGGTCATACCTGTTTGTTCCATGCGAAATTTTATGGCTGCTATGGGATCAGGTGCATCAATAGGAAAATGCTCATCCTCATATTTTTCAATTAGAATAGAGAGCACTTCGGCTTCATCACCTTCGGGCGTATTGGCAGGAGCATGGAATATCACATAGAGTCTATCGAGTGCTTCGTTGTAATCTTCCTCTGTTTTTATGGCTTTGATGTTCATATTCAAATGATGTTAGCGTCAATTTTATCGTAATCGGAGTGTGTGCCAATGAATCGAATAAATACCCATTTTCTGGCATAGTTGATATCAACGACCAATCGGTATTTGTTGCCGCAAATATTGAAAACTACCCGACCTCCTTTGAGTATGCTAGCTTTGGAAAAAGCAGCTTTTATGTCTGCAGGATGTGTCCAAGATGCTTGAAAAACTTCCTTATACCATGTTTTCAAGGGTTCTTCTGCATCATCGTGAACTTCCCAAAACTGTCGAAGTATTTTCTTGGCTATTACTCTCATTTTGGACAGAAAGTTGTCAAATATAGCAATTTGTTACCAAATTGGTATCGATACATTTCCATGAATCGAGTTTTTAATTTGCCATATAGTGTCAAACCAGCCCTGATCGATTCCGGCGCGTAGCAAAGGAGTGAGCTTGCCTGCGGCAACCAGACAGGAGTGAAGTATCTAAGGGGCTTTGCAGTGCCGCTCCTAAAATGTCCTCACCCGTTTTCATCCCTTTCTCACTTTTTTTCGTACCCTTGGAAACCTTCGCCCCGCAAGGGTGTCTATACCCCCGTAACTGTGAGCATCGACCAACAACATATTCACAAGCATCTCATCGAAAAGTGCCAAGATGGAGATGCCCAAGCCCAGCGGGAGATTTATCGTCTTTACGCCGGAGCGATGTACAACATCTGCAGGCGCATACTTGGCAATGATGACGATGCGCAGGATATTTTGCAGGAGTCGTTTATGGATGTGTTTGAGAAGGTGCCTTCACTTCGCGAGACGAGTTTTTTCAGTGCGTGGATCAAGCGAATCGTGACGAACAATTGCATCAATGCATTGCGTAAGCGCCGATTGATCACCAGCGAACTGAAGGAGAACTTTGACACTGTGGAGGAGGAGGACGATGATTTTGATTATTCGCGGTATCAACTGGAGCGTGTGAAAACGGCCATAGAGGCGCTACCGGACGGATGCAAAACAGTTATGAATTTGTATGTGTTTGAAGGATATGACCACAAGGAAATTGGTGAAATTTTGGAAATAACCGAGTCAGCTTCCAAGGCGCAATACAGCAAGGCCAAAGCGCGAATACGGGAGATGCTCATGCAGAAAGGAGTACGATATGCAGGATAATTTTAAAGACTTCATGGATCGCAATGCGGATGAGTTCGCATTCCCGTTTGACGCGGAAAAAGGTTGGAAAGATTTTGAATTGCGCCGGCCGAAGAAGAAGTTCAATCCGCACGTTTGGATGATTGCGGCTTCTGTGTCGCTGCTGATGCTGCTAGGCGTGGCGTGGGTGTATTATCCAAGTGCGCCACCGCAGGAATTGACCGAATGGCAAGAGGCGGAGCTCTTTTACCAGCAGCAAATAGACAACATGACCGTGATGGTGAAGCAGGTGACGGACGATGAAGAGATTTTGTACGATTTGGAAGAAATGGACAAGGCATTTGCCGAACTCAAAGAAGATCTAAAGGACAATGCAGACAGTGCCGAGGTGATAGAGGCGATGATGAATCATTATCGGCTGAAGTTGGAAATATTGGAACAGATGTTAGAAGAAATTCAGGAAAGAAATGAAGAAGATACTATTGACCTGTAGCCTGTTGGCCCTTGCTTGGTCAGCCGTCGCGCAGGTGCGTATGGAGAAGGACTACAATGAGACCTTTGACGTGTCTGCGGAGAATAAGGTGGAGATCAACAATAAATACGGCGAGGTGATCGTGCGTACCTGGAGTGAAAATCGCGTGAAAATAAATGTGCGGGTGACAGCCGAGGGAAAGACGCAGGAACTCGTGAACAAAACGATGAGCCGCGTGACGGTGGCCTTGCGAAAGGTGGGGCTGCTGGTGACCGGCGACACACAGATACAGAGCAACACGAGCGGCGTGGCTATTTTGAATGATGTGGAGGATTATTCTAAAGCCTTGTTTGGCAAGCAAAAACTCACGGTGAACTACGAAGTATGGATCCCTGAGCATATTGACCTAAGTGTGAATAACAAATTCGGGGACGTATACATGGCGTCTTTATCGGGCCAAATAGATGTCACATTGGCGCATGGCGATCTAAAGGGCAACCGCTTCTCCGGCCGATTGGACATGGATCATTCCTTTGGCAATAGCACCTTTGATTTCGTCAATCGGGGGCGCTTCGTGCTTCGCGGGGCGGAAATCACGATCGAGGGAGGCTCATCGTTTAGTTTTCAAAGTAGTTCGTCTACCATCCGATTGTACAATATTCACTATGCCAAGCTGGATTCGCGCAACGACAAAGTATGTGCGGTGAATGTGAATGAGTTGGTTGGCCTGGGACGCTTCACCAATCTGCAAGGCGAGCGAATCACGAAAACCGTGGATTTGAACTTCAATTATGGCGAAATCAATCTGAGCCAAATTGATCAAAAGTTTAAATCCATCAACATCATCGGCAAGTCTACGGACGTCAATTTGGTACTGAATCAAGCGTCTTACATCAATGCTACTGTCAAGGGGTTGGAGGAAAAAATGATTGTGCCAAACAGCATGATGTCGCTTACGCGCGTGTACAACGAGGAGACCAAGATGGTGTCACTCACAGGCATGGTGGGCTATTCCAATGACTTCAAAAGCGTGCTATCCATAGATGCCGAGGGTGGCGATGTGGTGATAGCCATCAAAGAGACACCCATTTTCACCGATCGCAGATAAACAGACCTCACCATGCAAAGGACTATACTTCTCACCTTGATCCTGCTACCGCTATGCCTTTTTGGACAAGATTATGACCGTGCCGCAGGTGTGCGCATGGGTGTCACCTCGGGTGTTACGTACAAGAAATTCGTCACAGACCTAGAGGCCTTCGAATTGCTGGTTTCCGGTAGAAGAGAAGGCATGCAGTTTACGGCGCTTTATGAGTTTCACCGCCCTATGGAGGTTTCGTTCAACGAAAATTTTTACTTCTACTATGGCGTGGGCGCGCATGTGGGGTATGAACAGTATGACGACCTGAAGAAAGTTCTCATCAGCGAAGACCCACTCGATTTTGTGTATGAAGAAAAGGGCTACTACGTAATGGGTGTGGATGCCATCGCAGGTGTGGAGTATCGGTATCTAAGTGTGCCCATGACCATCGCATTTGAAATAAAACCGTACTTCAATTTTATTGGCATGCGCTATACCAAGTCTACCTTTTGGGATGCGGGGTTGTCGCTTAAATATATTTTCTAATTCATTCACACTATGAGAAGCATCATCACCGGTATCTTCTATTTGTCTCTGTTGTCGCTTTCGGCGCAGCGGTATGTAGACACGCACGATCCCAAAGACAAGGAAATAAAATCGCTTTTGGGAAAAGGAAATGACCTGAACGGGTTTGGCAGTGTGGATTTCAAAATCACGGACTTGCTGGACGAGCGGGCCGTCATAGCAGGTGCCCACGGAGGGGTGCTGGTGAACAGACGCTATTTGTTTGGTCTTGGCGGATATGGCATTGCCACCAAGGTTCGTTTCGATGGCATGGTGGGTGCGGATGAGAAGCCGCTGAATTTACACGGTGGATACGGGGGTGTTGTCATCGGGGGGATGGTAGCATCCAAGGAAGTCATTCACTTGATTTTTCCGGTCTTTTTTGGTGCAGGATCGTTGGAAGTGTCTGACGAAAATTTCTTTCCGGGCAGTCCGAATGATGCAGAATTTACTATTGAAAGTTCGGCTTTCATGGTGGTAGAACCGGCCGTACAAGTGGAGGTGAATATTACCGAAAATTTCAGGTTGGCCGCCGGTATGAGTTATCGGTATGTGACCGGAACGGATTTAAATAACCTTCGGGATGCGGATTTGTCCGGGTCTTCGGCCATGGTTTCGTTTCGGTTTGGAAGGTTTTAACGGCGCATGGCTACCACGATCTGAGACTTTTCGTGCATGTCACGATAGGCGATCAAATAATAATCTCCACCTTCTTTCAGGCCATATTTTTTGAGAATTTGCTCCGGAGACAGAGGGTAATTGCGCGAGATAACGTTCGCCCTTTCTAGTTTTTTTGAAACAGGCATTTCGATTATTTCGAATTGCCTCCCTGGAAAATTTATGATTAGCTCGTCGGCTGTGTAGAGATGCGTGTTCGAACTGATTTTCCTTACATTCAATTGCTTCGCCACGGAATTGAATGCGCCCGCTTTGAGAATGGATGCATTCGGCAAGAGTAGGTATCTCCCGGCAGGTGCATAGCTGATTTGCGCGTGGGATTCTTCCTCAAAAGTGAATCGAAAGACTTCTCTTCCTTCGGTGGCAAAATTGATCGCATGAATAGTCGGGCCTTTTATTTCCCTAGAAAAATCTAGTAGGAACAGAACTTCCTTGCAGTCGTTTTTCACGCTCACCACATGGATTTCCTTTACATGGCTGAGTTCCTTTAAGCCTTGTCTCAGATCAATAAGGGGAGAGGCTTTGACCAATACGGTAGCCTTTTGTTCTTGAAAAAAATCAAGAAGACTGACCACATTTGGCGTGCAATCGGCAAAGCGAAACACCTTGCGGGCGTTTTCATCTCGTCGTGCCGGATCGATGAAGAAGACTGTCCCTGCGCTAAGTGTTTGAGAAACTAAAAATGCCTCCGCAGTGTCGCAGTGCACCTTCACATCCTTGCCAAAAACGGCCGCATTGTACGCAAACCGTTCACACAGTTCGGGGTTTTGCTCTACATACGTCACCTGCGCAAAATGCTCAGCAAAAGCCAATGTATCCACGCCCATACCTCCGGTGAGATCAACGATGTGAGAGCCGCTCACCAGCCCTGCTTTGTACTTGGCCGTCACCTCAGAGGAGCATTGCTCCACGGAAAGTGAAGGCGGAAAAATCAAAGCTTGTTGATCCACCCACGTAGGCAGCTTGTCTTTTGCTTTTTGTCGGGATCGAATTTGCTCTGCCAAGAAAGCCATATCTGAAATCCCCTTTGGAGGATTCAGTAGCAATTTGCCGACATCCGCGTGGATATGTTGGGAGATAAATCGCTGTTGCGCTTCGGTCAAAATACGAGGCTGTGTTCGGCCATGAATTCTGCAATCTGCACAGCATTGGTTGCCGCACCTTTTCGCAGGTTGTCAGCCACTATCCACATGTTCAGCGTATTTGGCTGGGTCTCATCGCGACGAATTCGTCCAACAAACACTTCGTCTTTGCCATGTGCATGCAGCGGCATGGGATACACTTGCTTCGCCGGGTCGTCTTGAACAATTACCCCAGGCATGGCTGCCATGAGTCGCTTGACTTCTTCAATGTCAAAATCCTTATGAAACTCCACATTCACCGATTCTGAGTGACCACCTTCAACCGGCAGACGCACGCAAGTAGCTGTTACTTGGATGCTGTCGTCGCGGAGGATTTTCTTGGTTTCATTCACCATTTTCATTTCCTCTTTGGTGTAATCGTTGGGCAAAAACACATCTACTTGCGGGATTACGTTTTTGTGGATTTGATAGGCATACACCATGCGGTCAGATTTTCCGGTGGTCATTTCATCAGCCAACTGATCCACAGCCGCTTTGCCAGTACCGGTGATGGATTGATAGGTAGAAACGACGATTCGCTTGATTCTATATGCTTCGTGCAGTGGAGCTAGAGCCAATACCATTTGGATAGTGGAGCAGTTTGGATTTGCTATGATCTTGTCTTCACCTGCAATGGCATCCCCATTCACTTCCGGCACGATCAGTTTTTTGGTGGGATCCATTCGCCAAGCAGATGAATTGTCAATGACGATGGTGCCTACTTCGGCAAACCGCGGTGCATGCTCCAGTGATACGGAACCACCCGCCGAGAAAAGCGCAATGTCGGGCCGCATAGCGATAGCCTGATCCATGCTCACCAGCGTGAATTCTTTGCCCTTGAACGCAACCTTTTTGCCTACCGAATTGGCAGAAGCCACGGGTATAAGCTCTTCTACAGGGAAATTTCGCTCGGTGAGCACGCGCAACATTTCTTGTCCTACCAGGCCGGTGGCGCCTACAATTGCAATTTTCATCTCTTGTTAATCTTGATAATCAGAATTTTGAGGACAAAACTAGTACTTTTAAAAGTCGGTAGAAATGTAGGCAGATGCGTATAACGATTATTTTTTTCTTGGTTGGGTTTTCGGTTTGGACGGTGAGGGCTCAGGTGATGGAGGATTTTGGGGATGGAGATTTTACGTCCAATCCGGCTTGGGTAGGCCAAACGGATAGATTCATTATCAACGCTTCGAACGAACTTCAGTTAAATGCTCCAGCAGTTGCAGAAGAAACCTATCTAGTTACATCCGTAGGCCAATTGGAAAATCAAAGCTGGAATTTTTTGGTAAAGATGGGATTTGCCACTTCTAGCACCAGCCTGACAAAAGTGTATTTGTTATCGAGCGCTCAGGATTTAACAGGGTCAGTTAATGGCTATTATGTTATGATTGGTGACACTCCTGACGAGGTTAGTCTTTACCGGCAGGATGGGCTCAATTCAATTATTCTCATAAATGGTGCAGATGGTTCAGTTGCCTCTGGTACGGTTGCGGTTCGAATTAGTGTTACCAGAGATAGTAACGGTGATTGGGAATTGCTTCGGGATGCTACTGGCGGTACTTCATACGTGTCAGAAGGGACAGCCAATGATAACACGTATCAAATGGTTGGCTATTTTGGTTTCCGGTGTAAGTACACAAGTAGCCGATCAACACTCTTTTATTTTGATGACATAGCCATTGATGGGGCGCCCTTCGTAGATACTTCCGGACCAAATATTTCTTCGGCTGTTGCAATTTCTTCGACCTCTGTTGACATATCATTCAATGAACCACTCGATCCCACGTCGGCTGAAAATGCTGCCAATTACACGCTGAATGGTGGAGCAACAGTCACAGCAGCATCACTGGACGGTACAGATCCTTCATTGGTGCATTTGACCACAAGTACACTTACAAATGGCCAAGCATATATCCTGATTGTAAACAACGTGGAGGATGTAAATGAGAATGTCATCGAGGCTAATTCCGCCACTGAATTTACTTTTCTGATCATTTCGGAAGCGGATTTTCGAGAGGTAGTGATCAATGAATTCATGGCGGATGCTGCTCCACCTGTGGGATTGCCGGAGACCGATTTCGTGGAATTGTATAACCCTACCGACAAGTACTTTGACCTGACAGGCTGGCGCATAGGAGACAATGCCGGACAGTCAGGAACTTTCAGCAGTTTCATCCTCGCCCCGGATAGTTATTTGATTGTTTGCCCGTCTACGTTTGTTTCCCAGTTTGAGTCATTTGGCGCCACGCGTGGCGTGAGCACATTCCCCAATTTCAATTCAACCACACCCGATGCGGTGGTACTTTATAACGCTAGTGGTGTTGAGATAGATCGGGTGAATTATACCTCCGGTTTGCCCATAGACGGCATCACCTTCGAGCAAGTAGACCCGACATTGATCTGTTCAGGGGCATTTAATTTCAGACCATCTCTGGGAATATTAGGCGGCACACCCGGGGGGCAAAACTCCGTCTTCCAAATTGTTCCTGACAATTTCGGTCCTAGTGTGGATGTAATTCGAGCCATTACAGCAGACTCCATTCGAGTGGATTTTGACGAAACAATCAATGGAGCGATGGTGCCTACGGCGCTGTTTCAGATTAGCCCTGCTGTGGGCATTCAAGAGTCGATTTATTTAAGCGAATATCCTGCTTCTGTTTTTCTGAAATTGGCCACAGCCGTCAACCCGAATGTCACTTACATGGTCTCTGTAACCGGCATCAGCGATTGCAGTGGCAACCCCATCGAAGGCACTGAAGGCACCTTTGTGTTGGGTGCCACGCCACAGCAAGGCGATGTGCTGCTGAGCGAAGTGCTCTTCAATCCGCGTACAGGAGGATCTGATTTTGTTGAGCTGTTCAACCCGTCGGCCACTTCCAATTTTGAATTGCGAGGATGGAAATTGGCTCGCTTGGTAGATGGAGTGATTGACAGCCCAAAGCCCATAGCAAGTGATGGCTTGAATATAGCTCCGCGCTCGTTTTTGGTGTTTACGGCCAATGCTGCCAACATCGCGCTGGAATACCCTACGGGAAATCCTGAGACGTATGTTCAGTTAGCCAGTTTGCCTTCTTACAACGACACGGAGGGCATTGTGCTATTACTCAACGAGCTTGATGAAGTCATTGAGCAGTTTGAATACACAGACGACTTCCATTACGATCTGCTGGAGAGTGAAGATGGGGTATCGCTGGAGCGTATTTCGTACACGGCCGAAGTAGATGACAAAAACAACTGGCGCTCAGCCGCTAGTACGGTGGGATTTGCCACACCGGGCAGACCCAATTCGCAATCGGCAGAACTTGCTGCGTCGGCCGGAAAGCTGAGCGTAGACCCCAAAGTTTTTCTACCCGGCAATGCCGGTACCGGACGCGATTTCACCACCATCAATTACCAATTCAACAGTGGTGGGCAGTTTGCCAACATCATGATCTACGACCAGCAAGGCCGACCCGTGAAGCAACTGGCCAATGGCGCCTCACTGGCCACCGAAGGCTTCTTCCGCTGGGATGGCACCACCGACAGGGGCGGCATGGCGCGTATGGGCTATTACCTCATCGTCTTTGAACTCTACGATGGAGCCGGCAAAACCCAAACCCTGAAAGAGACCGTGGTGGTGGGGAGGGATTTTTAGGCATTTTAACTATTAAATAGGCATTTTTCCTACCTACTTTTAGGGATTTTTTAAAGATCTCTCATCATTTTCTTGGAAACCATTCGGATTTCCGTCTAGTCTTGCAAACGTTTGCGTAGAGTGTTTCAAAAAACGGAATAAATGCTACGCATACTTTAATAATCAATTACCAAGAACACTAAAATGAGATAGAGTTTAAAGGCAATTGCAGTTATTGCCGTACTTTTAATGATGCCATTTGCATGTAGGTATGATGACATCAACCCGATGAGAAGGGAATTGGGAGGCATGACCAAACTGGGCAGGAAACTTGAGAATCCATATTCGGTCAAAAACATGAAAAGGGCACTGGAAAATATTAAAGCATCGAATGCGAATTTTCGTACCGACTATGAGGATTTTGAAATAGAGGCGACACACCTTTACCTAAAACAGAGGAGGAGTTAGATTTCATGAAGCAGGACACATCAATATTTTGGTATGACTATCCACTGGATGTGGAAATTATTGAGGCAGGGGATTTCTATCATGATCCGTCATTGCCACTTGATCAACCTACCTATCAATATGCTTCCGTTTCTGTGGATGCATCATTGCCAACAGAAATAGAAAGCACTCAGGAAATCATTGATCCAGTATCAGAGCAACCAATAATAAAAACCGTAGTAAAGCCATTAAGAACATTGGTTGAAGAAGAATTATTCATACCTGATGATGGTTCGTTTATGGCTTCTCAACGAAATCAGAATTTGAATCAAGAATTCATTAATGACCTAGTTTACGAAGCTTATCGTATCACAGATAATTTGGATGATTTGCCGAATGGTGTAGAAAATGGCCGATCGGACGCACTTAATTGGAGACCCGGAGGTCAGATACGGGTTTGGGATGATAAATTGAATAGCTGGGTCGGCGTTCAGGGAATTGATGTTCGAGCAAGGCGTTGGTTCACTACTCATCCGGGAAGAACAAATGCTAATGGAGAATACGTGTGTAAGGGAACATTCCTAAATCCTGCAAACTATAGCATTAGATGGGAACGATACGACTATAGCATTCGATCAGGCTCGATTGGTCAGGCATGGTTGAACGGGCCGAAAAAGGAGGGCAATTGGAATCACGATATTGCTGACAATACTCTGCAGCAATTTTATGCATTCACCCATCTTGGGGCTCGTGAATATTACTATGGGAATCGGTTGGGTCTCAAAAAACCTCCTCAAAATGCTTTCTTTAAACCTCAGATGAAGATTGGTTGTTATGATGAATCAGGCCGGGCAAATCATAATGATGACAAAAGATTGCTAGGTATCAGAAATCAAGTTAGAATGTATCGAAAATATACTTATCAAGGTACAACATATATTGATGATTGTGAAGGTATTTATAGTACAATTATTCATGAGTTAGCTCATGCTTCCCATTGGGAGTTGAGGAAGGGCGATTGGGACGGTGGCACATCTGATCGGCTTCAAGAAAGTTGGGCAGTAGGGGTTGCTCGAGAATTAACTAGATTGAGATATACCGGCCATTCTAGTTGGCTTGAATATGCCACTTTTGAGGATATCAAAACAGATGGTGAGTCTAAGTACACAGCTCTGATAATTGATCTTATTGATACGTATAATCAAGGGAATTTTGTATCAACGCGACCATTTGATCGTGTTCAGGGATATACTATTTCACAAATAGAATCCGTTTTAGCGAACTGTAGCAACTTAGCTGATTTGCGGGATAGACTAAAATCCAAATACGATAATCAATCAGAAGCATACTTTGATGAACTGTTCAATCAATATATTTCTCTTTCACGATGAAAAATTTCGTTTTTATCATCTTCGGATTGCTTATAATGATTAGCTCGTGCAATAGTGATTGCAATGATTGTGGTGCTTATACTACAAGGGCGTATTTTCTAAAGAATGGACTTAGTCAAAGCTTGGAGGTAAAATTCTATTTGTCTGGGAATGAAGAGAGCGTTATCGTGGATGTGAATCAAGAAGTAGAGCTATTTGGTCGATCAATAATCCATCAATCAGGTTTACTCAATTTTGAGCCTTTTATTTATGACTCGGCTTATTTTGTGATCGGTAGTGTTCCTTCAAGTGAATTTTATTCCAACCAATGTGACCTAATAAGTCCTGTATGTGAGGGTAGTTATGAACTCTCATTGGAATCTAAGAATGGTTTAGAGACATTTTTAAAATTTTTATATGTTGTTGACTAGATTTCCTTCCTAATTCATTTGAATTGAAAACTGACGACTCTTGAAATGACTTTGCCTATAGAACCCAAAAGGAATGCCCACACCAAGCGTGGGCATTTTGTTTTTCGTATTCTTATTATACTTTTCTTCATCTGGCATAATGAGGCACAAGCACAGACACCCATACGACCCTATACGGCAGCACTCTTTGCCGGAGATGGCGCTTTTGTATACTACGGGCCTTCGTTGATGATTGGTGCAGACTTTATCATGCATGAAAAATATGATTTGAGTGTACATGCGCAGTTTTTCTCCAATCGTAATTCTGACGGCAAATTTTCTACCGAGTCTCTAGCATTAATGTATCAAAGGTATTTTTTAGGAAATGCTCGCCGATTTTATGTTGGCATTGGACTAAGCCTTCAGCATACTGAAAAAATTTATTTTCGAGATGAATTTTCATTTGACAGAGTGATCGTGACAGGAGCATACAGGATTGGCTACACATTTCACACAAAAAAAATGGCCATCTGTCCTGAAATAGATGCTACGGGCCCATACTCATACAGTACTCCGGGATATGGCAAAACAATAGAACACCTCACCTTGCCCTCTATTGGCATTCGATTTTACCGTCGAGACAGAGACGCATCAGGCCGGAGAGTCAAAGGAATTTAGCTCATTCCCAATCTGTAACATTTTGGAAAGACTCAAACCCTCAAAAAAGCCGTGGTAGTCGGTAGAGATTTCTGAAATACCAAATGGCGATGCAGCCCCCCGGCCCACCCGCCTAGCGCCGGTGAGGCCGGAAGTCTTGTGCGCTGGGCGTCCCCGCACTTTCTGCCAATGTGTCACAATTTCCCTCTTGGCACAGCCATTGATCAATGCGGGTCAGCAAAGAAATTATCAACGATTACGATATAAAACAATGGGAAAGATTATTGGAATTGACTTAGGAACCACCAACTCCTGTGTGGCAGTGATGGAGGGTAACGAGCCGGTTGTGATTCAGAACAGCGAAGGCCGACGCACCACTCCGTCCATTGTTGCTTTTTTGGATGGTGGCAAGGGCGAGCGCAAAGTGGGTGATCCGGCCAAAAGACAGGCTATCACCAACCCTCAGAATACCATCAGCTCTGTGAAGCGATTCATGGGCAAGAAGTTTTCGGAGGTATCTGAAGAGAAGAAAACCATGTCATACGCCGTGGAAGCGGGCAAAAACGACGTGGTGCGCATAAAAATAGGCGACCGTGACTACACGCCACAGGAAATCTCTGCGATGATTTTGCAAAAAATGAAATCGACTGCCGAAGATTTCCTAGGACAAGAAGTGAAAGAAGCGGTGATCACCGTGCCGGCGTACTTCAATGATGCCGAGCGTCAGGCAACCAAAGAGGCCGGACAAATAGCCGGACTGGAAGTGAAGCGTATCATCAATGAGCCTACAGCGGCTGCATTGGCGTATGGTCTTGACAAGAAAGACCGTGACATGAAGATCGCCGTGTACGATTTGGGTGGAGGTACCTTCGATATCTCCATTCTCGAATTGGGTGATGGTGTATTCGAAGTGAAATCAACCAATGGTGACGTACATTTAGGCGGAGACGATTTTGATAGCGTGATTATCAACTGGTTGGCAGAAGAATTCAAAAGCGATGAAGGCTTGGATTTGAGAAAAGATCCGATGGCCATGCAGCGATTGAAAGAAGCAGCCGAGAAAGCAAAAATTGAATTGTCAAGCTCTACGGAGACGGAAATTAACTTGCCCTACATCATGCCTGTGGACGGAGTGCCCAAGCACTTGGTGCGCAAGCTGACCCGCTCGAAGTTTGAGCAACTGGCCGATGAGCTGATCCGCCGCTCGATGGAACCCGTGAAGAAGGCATTGAAAGATGCGGGCATCAGCACGAGCGGCATTGACGAAGTGATCTTAGTGGGAGGCTCTACACGTATTCCACGTATTCAGGAGGAAGTGGAGAAGTTCTTCGGTAAGAAGCCTTCAAAGGGTGTGAACCCGGATGAAGTAGTAGCGATCGGTGCGGCCATTCAAGGCGGTGTGTTGACAGGTGAAGTGAAGGACGTGCTCTTGCTGGACGTGACTCCACTTTCATTGGGAATCGAAACGCTGGGCGGTGTGTTCACCAAATTGATTGAGGCGAATACCACCATTCCAACGAAGAAATCTGAGACATTCTCTACAGCCGCTCCTAATCAGCCAAGTGTGGAAATCCACGTGCTGCAAGGCGAGCGCCCTATGGCAAAAGACAACAAGTCGATTGGTAAATTCCACTTGGACGGCATACCACCGGCACCACGCGGCGTACCTCAGATCGAAGTGACGTTTGACATAGATGCTAATGGTATCTTGAATGTATCGGCCAAAGACAAAGGCACAGGCAAGGAGCAGAAGATTCGCATTGAAGCTTCTAGCGGCTTGACCGACGCGGAGATAGAAAAGATGAAGAATGAGGCGAAAGCCAACGAGGAGGCTGACAAAAAGGCAAAGGAAATGGTGGACAAAGTGAACGAAGCGGACTCCATGATTTTCCAAACCGAGAAGCAGCTCGGCGAATTTGGTGACAAGTTGTCTGACGGCAACAGGTCGGCCATTCAGGGTGCGTTGGACAAACTGAAGGAAGCACATAAGGCACAGGATGTGGCAGGCATAGACGTGGCACTGAATGCACTGAGCACCGCTTGGGCAGCCGCTTCGCAGGAGATTTATCAGGCACAGCAGTCGGCACAGGCCGGTGGAGATGCTGCCCCGGGAGCCGATGCTTCATCTAATGGCACAGACTCAGCCACTGACGTGGAGTTTGAGGAAGTGCAAGAGGACAAGAAGTAACTGAAATGTGATTATTAAAAGGAGAACCCCTCGAGATGTCTCAGGGGTTTTTTTGTGCATGGTTCTTGCCGGATATTTCTATTTCCCACAATAGCCCTGAAATTCAGCGAAGGTTGTTTTCAAATAACTAAGCCCTGCTTCTTTCACTCCTTTTTTATAGACCGCCGGATCACAGGTAATTGGGAACGTTTTTTCAAGGTACTTGTCCGATACGTTGAACAAGGTCATGGTGCCCACGCTTGTACCCCATAGGTCTGAATCGGCCACTTCAGATGCTTTGTATTTTTTATCCTCAAATACATTTGGTATGTCGATGTTTTTGTTCAACTGAAAATTTGTAAACGCCTCCGGTTTAATGGCCTTTTCTGCGTAGAAATATTCCACACCCGTCAACGCCACATCCGTATTGAATCCTCCCGCAGTACCAGCGATTTCGCTTTCGATACGCAAATAGGGTTTCATCACGATTTTGGCCAAGCCACCTACTGTTTGAGAAACAGCCTTACTTGTCGCAGACTCGGCATCTACTACAAAGGGAACTACCAAATTTACCTGTGTCACTATGGCTCCCCCCAATTCGGCGGAAACTTTATAGCCATTAAACTTCCCTTTCTCCTTGCCCTTTCCGGTCATTCCCTTCACGAGATAATCGAAACCATCTGGCACGGAAGTAAGGTATCCAACGAATTGTTCTTCGTTTAGGGTGCCTCCCGGTTTACGTTCGTACTCCATCAGTTCCTCAGTCTTGGCAGCCTGGTCTACCGAAATAATTTCATAGCCGGCATCTTTGTACATTTTAAGGTATTCGGCATAGAGATAGTTGGTAATTTCTTTAAGGTCTTTTGGATCCACGCCATGTACCGCCATAGTTAGACCTGCCTTAGCATCACCTCGGTAACCACCTCCTAGTTGTCGACCTCCCTCTGCTACTTCTGTCTGGCTAAATAACAATTGATAAATCACCCGAAATTGGGCTATGAAGACTTTTTTGGGTGCGTCCCTAAACTTCTTTTGGGCATAGCCCGATACTTCCTTGAGTTCAGCATTTTGTGCCAAAGAAAACTGAGCCAAGGATACGGCGAAGATAATTGTAAGTAGATTTTTCATGCGATAACGTCATTTAGTGCTGGTCAAAATTCTGACACTGCATGGCCGGATGCTTTACCATATGTAGGGTATTTTGACTATACCATAAACCCCGTATCCCAAGGTTGCTGAACTGCTAAAAATTTTTATAAATTACCGAAATTACTTAAAAAAACCTGATATGCGTAAACTTCTATCACTACTACTATTTTTATCTGTTTTGGGCGTGTTAGCCCAAACGGTCGTGTCCGGGTCTGTCCTAGACGAATCCGGTGAACCTTTGATCGGGGTGACGGTTCTGGAAAAAGGAACAACCAACGGCACCATCACGAATGCCTCAGGAAAATATACCCTGAGCGTCAGTAGCAACTCCTCTGTACTCGTTTTTACTTACGTAGGTTTCCGCCCAATGGAGCGTGTTGCCAGCAGTTCCACTGTTGATATTTCAATGACCTCCGGTATAGAGCTCGGCAGTGTAACGGTGGTAGGATCGAGAAATGAGAATAGAACAGAAGTGGAGACTCCTGTGCCTGTGGACGTGATCGATTTGTCTAAAATTCCCACGCGAAATGGTCAAATCGAAATCAACCAAATTTTGCAGTATGCAGCACCTTCGTTTAATTCTACCAAGCAGTCTGGATCGGACGGGGCAGACCATATAGATCCTGCCTCACTGCGCGGATTGGGGCCAGATCAAACATTGGTATTGATCAATGGCAAGCGAAGACATCAATCCTCTTTAATCAATGTCTTCGGGTCAAGAGGCCGTGGCAATACAGGTACAGACTTGAATAATATACCTGTGGCAGCCATTGAGCGAATTGAAATTCTCCGGGACGGTGCTTCCGCGCAATATGGCTCGGATGCCATTGCCGGAGTAATAAATATTGTTCTGAAATCAAACACAGATGGTATTTCGGGCAATGTGACAATGGGTGCATACTCTACTGCCAATGCCGGAAAATTTGATCCGGGAACGGCCAACGACCAAGGAAAGAATAGATTGTATGATGGCAATGCCGCTTTTGATGGCCAAACCATCCGAACGTCATTGAACTATGGAGTTGCCTTGGGTGACAAAGGAGGCTTTGTCAATATGACCACTGAGTTTATAAATAAGGAACGAACCTTACGACCTGGAGCCGACTTTCGCCAAGGATACGGCGAAGCTGCTTTGGATGGATTTAATTTTATGATCAATAGTGCTGCACCGCTGGGCAAGAAAACAGAACTATATGCCTTCGGCGGGCGAAATTTTAGAAATACAGATGCTTACGCATGGACTCGATCGGCTGACTCTGAGCGAAATGTGACAAGCATTTATCCGGACGGATTCACACCCCGCATTACCTCAACAATTACAGATGCGTCTGCTTCTGTAGGCATCAAACATGTGCTGGACAATGGATGGAAACTTGACATCAACAATACCTACGGCAAAAACAGATTTCACTATTTGATTGCCAATACGGTAAATGCTTCTTTGGTGGATGCCTCACCGACGGAATTTGATGCCGGAGGTCACAGCCTCTCGCAGAATACCACCGGAGCGAATTTGTCCAAGTTTTATGACAATGTGATGTCCGGAGTGAACCTTGCCTTTGGAACGGAGTATCGTACCGAGAACTTCCAGATTTTTAGTGGAGAAGAGGGTTCTTATGCCACCTACGATGTGGACGGGGTAGTGGTCACCAGCCCTGATCAGGTAGTTCCTGATTTGGATGGAACACCCCGGCCGGGAGGTTCTCAGGGTTTTCCGGGCTATAGTCCTAGCAATGAGGTAGATCGAAACAGAACCAACATGGCACTGTACGCCGATGCTGAGCTGAATGTGACTTCTTCATTCTTGGTGGCAGCTGCTATTCGCTATGAAGATTATTCTGATTTCGGAAGCACGTTCAATTACAAGCTGGCTTCCAGACTTTCTGTAACAGATGATTTATCCTTCAGGGGATCGTATTCTACCGGATTCAGAGCACCGTCATTGGCGCAGATTTACTACAATTTGAGGTTTACCAATTTTGTAGGGGGTGTTCCTGAGGAGGTTCTTTTAGCCCCCAATAATAGCCCTGTAACCCGAGCGTTTGGCATTGATCAACTCAAGCAGGAAACAGCCCAAAATATGAGCCTTGGATTGGCGTATTCTATGGGTAATTTCAGTGCCACGGTAGATGGCTATCTGATTTCCGTAAAAGATCGGATTGTTTTGACCGATTACTTTGATGCCTCCTCACTGGGCATCAATGTCGTTTCTGCACAATTTTTTGCGAATGGACTCGATACACGAACAACAGGAATGGATGTGGTGCTGAGTTATAATTCTTCGGTGGGCTCTAATAATCTGAATGTTTCGTTGGCAGGAAATGTGAATACAATTCGAATTGATGAAATCCTCAATGGAGATCTTGATCCGGGAACGTTTTACGGCCCTAGAGAAAAGTACTTCTTGCGCGCGGCTGCCCCTACCTACAAGTTCAGTTTATCTACCGGCTATTCAACCAAATCATGGGATTTTGCCTTGGCATTCACCCAGTTTAGTGAAGTCACGTTGCTTGATTGGCAAATTTATGAGAGCAGCGCAGATTACGGCGGGTTTGATGCCAAGAGAACTGCCGCAGAGGATGTGTATGAAGCGCGTTTAGTTACAGATGCCAGTATTGCTTATCGCATCAGCTCGCAGACCACTTTCTCCATTGGTGGAAATAACATATTCAATGTCTATCCTTCGCAGCAGGATGACTGGACCGATTCGGGAGGATATTGGGATTCTGTTCAGATGGGATCATCGGGCGCTTACTACTATTTCCGAATCGGATTCAAGATGTAAAAGTTAACAGCTTTATTGAATGCAAGAACCCTCGCTAAAAGGCGGGGGTTTTTTTGTTGTCTGTAAGATTCCGATTAATCACAGCCAGAATGGAGGTACGCAGCAATGAAATCAAATCAAATTATTCGCATAGGCATATTTGATCAGGCCCACCATGTTGTTGGTGCCGGTCTTTCGGAAGATGTTTTTGCGGTGGGTTTCTACCGTCCGTTCTGAGATGAAGAGTTCTTCGGCAATGTCCCTGTTGGTGTATTCTTTGGAAATCAAGACCAAGATTTCGCGCTCCCTGTCAGTGAGTAGCTTCTGCTCGCCATGCAGTCCTTTCATCAAGATGTTGTTGATATCCGAACTCAGATAAATTTTGTCATTTTTCACGGCATAGATCGCATTTGTCAGTTCATTATGCGAGTCTTTTTTCAGCACATAGCCGTTGATGCCCTCTTTCAAAATTTCCTTGACCAAGTGCCCCTCGTCATGCATGCTCAGTACGATGATTTTGATCTCAGGGTATTTGCGCTTCACTTTTCGCACGAGCGTAAGGCCGTCATCATCGGGCAGGTTGTAGTCAGTGATGAGCAGGTCTACATTGAGTCGCGTGAGCTCGTCCATGGTTTGCTGCACGGTAGAAGCCGATCCAACGACCTGAAGGTCAGGCTCATCTGAAATGATTTTTTTGAGACCATCTAATAAAATCTCGTGATCGTCAGTCAGGAAAATGCGCATGTGTGAGTCACCTGGTTTCTTTCGGAAGAAAGTTACGAAATTCATTTCGGATGGTTGGGGATAGCGCCTCAAACATCCTTCACACCTCCCCTTTTTTCAATACCGTGCCAAGGGTATTTTAGGCCAGCACTAAATCAGACACTTTACGTGGCTCGAGGGTAGCATTCATGATGAGTGTGTTTCCTTTCTTACCGAGATTCGTGTCTAGTTCCAACTCGCCGTGGATCAGATTCGAACGTGAGGTCATATTGCGCCAGCCATTTCCGGTTCCTGCATACAATTTTTCTTTTTCAAAGCCCATTCCATCATCTTCGATGAGCAGGGTGATTTCCGACTCGTCTTTGGTGATTTGAATCACAATTTTTTGCGCATCGGAATATTTCAAGATGTTGTTTACCCACTCCTGCGAGATGCGGTACAGCGAAATTTCCTGCAAGTCTGTCAGGCGCTCGTTCAAACCAAATACATTCACTTCGATGCGATGCTTTCCGGCAATCATCAGGCGATTGGCAAACTCATTCAATGCCGGTTCCAGTCCATGTTTGATAAGTGTTTGAGGCATCAGGTCAAAGCAGATGTTTTTGAGTTCCTGATACATTTCTTCCAGCACAGCTGTCGAAGCATTGAATACCTTCTCGCGCTCATCTTTGTTTTTTGGAGATTCAAGATTTTTCAGGTTGAGGTTCAGCGTGGAGATCAACTGACCGAATCCATCGTGGAGGTCACGTGCGAAGCGGTTGCGTTCTTTTTCTTGAGATGAAATGACGGCATTCATTTCAGCTTCTCGCGCCAGTCGTTTTTGTTCTTCAAGCAACTGACGATTCTTCCATTTCAGGCGGCTTTGGGCTTGTATGCCTATCACAATCAACAGGATGATCACACCACCCAATCCGGCAAGCAATACTTGGTTTCGTTGGTTTACCAATTTTTGCTCGGCCAATTGTGATTCTTGCTCCAGCAGTTGTCGCTCCTTTTTTTCTGTTTCGTATTTGGTTTGGAGTTCAAAAATTTGACGGGTTTTTTCGGCTTTATGTAAACTGTCTTTTCCCACAATGTATGCTTGAAACAACTGCCCGGCTCGTTCAAAGTTGCGCAAACCCATTTCGGCGCTTGCGAGCGTTTTGGTGGCTTTCGTCACAAATTCACTTGCCTTCACTGATGTGGCATTGACAATGGCCGCTTCTGCCACTTGCTTGGCTTCTTTGTATTCCTTCAGTTTCAAGTGCAGGTTAGCCAATGCATTTTGTGCCGAGGAAGCTTCCATCGCATTGCTAAACGCATTGTGTTGCGCTATCACTTCCAAATAGGTTTTTTTGGCTTCCAAATGACGCCCGAGGCTATCCAAAGCAATGGCGACATTGTGGTTTGAATACGGCACGTACCGATCGTAACCTAAGGTTTTGTATCCCTGTATGGCGCGTTGCGAGTAGCCTATCGATTCGTCAAACTCACCTACAAAAATGAGTAGCGAACCAATGTTGCCACTGGTGACTGCTTGGCCAAAGGCCGAATTTTGCTCATCGTAAATCTTGAGTGCATCCTTGTAATACGCAAGAGCTTTGTCGTACTGCTCAAGCTTTTTCAATACAATACCGAGGTTGCCATAAACCATCGCTATTTTGAACGGATCCACTTTATGTTTTTCATAGAGCCGGAGTGATTTTACATACATTTCTACCGACTCATCGTTCCGATCGGTGAGGTCATACAGAATGCCCAAGTTGTTGTAGCTGTCCGCCATTCCAATAGAATCACCAACTGCCTTTTTCATCGTTAATGATTCCAAATGATAATATTCCGAACTATCCATTTTGCCAACAGCCTCATAGAAATTGGCCATGCTGTTGAACGCCGAACCCATGCCATTTTGCCGATCATTCTTCAATTTTTTGGCTTCATCCAAAGCCAAAAAAGCATAGTACTTGGCACTGTCGAGTTGCGAATTTTTATACTCCCAGCTAAGCGTATTGTAGATATCCACGAGCGCTAACCCTTTGCTGGATTTGCCCACCGTTTTGAGGCTGTCGATGACGGATTTTTGGGCAAAAGAGCCTAATCCAAGTGCTAACAACAGTGAAATGAGAGTGATCCTTTTCATAATGGTCCAAGTAAAATGAGGTCAAGTTAGTAAAAGCTTTTTATGACGATTGGCCTTCTATTCAAAAGATGTTCCAATCTTTAACCCAACCAAAAGAAGATTCCATGATACAGAATGTGCTTAAGTGGCTTTTCGGTGCGATTATTCTTGTCGTGCTCCTAGTTATTGTCCTTTACTTTTTAGTTTCAAAACCAATGCCTGAGGGGCAAGCGGGAGCTAAAGCCGAAAATTTGACCAACAAAATGCTAATCGCACTGAATGTACAGGGCTTTCGACAATTGGAGGAAATCAGGTGGACGTTCAGAAATGAAAACCGATACGTTTGGCACAAGCAGGCTAGGCACGTGGCAGTGACATTGCCCGAGATGGAGGTACTGCTGGATTTTAGTACGAATAAGCATCGTGTACTTCGTTCAACCCTGGCAGACTCTATGGCCATCAAACTAGCCATTTCCAATTTTTATAACGACTCCTTTTGGCTGACGGCACCTTTCAAAATCCGTGACAAAGGCACTACACGCAAATATGTGGAAACGAGAGATGGGCCCGGCATTTTAGTTACCTATGCCTCCGGTGGCGTGACACCCGGCGACAGCTACTTGTGGGTACTTGACGAAAATTACCGTCCGAAATACTGGCGCATTTGGACAAGTAACGTGCGTATACCGGGCTTGAAATTTGAATGGACAAACTGGCAGCAATATAACGGCGTATGGTTCGCTGCTACTCATCCGGGTCCAGGGCCTATTTCGATTGATATCAGTGAGTTGGTATTGAAGTGATCGCTATCCCTTCTCAAACTTCAATATCGTACACTCGATGATGTCACAGCAGTCGTGCAGTTGTTCTTCGGTCATCACTAGGGGAGGCGCCAGACGGATGATGTTGCCATGTGTAGGCTTGGCAAGAAGTCCATTGTCGCGCAATTTCATGCAGATGTCCCAAGCGGTGGAGCTGTGCTCTGTATTGTTTATCACGATGGCATTGAGCAATCCCTTGCCACGTACGAGCGTCATCAGTTTGGTTTTTCCAAGTAGTTGCGTCATGCGCGCACGGAAAATCTCTCCCAATCGACGGGCATTCTGCGTCAGTTTTTCTTCCTCAATTACTTCCAATGCGGCCATGGCCACTTCACCCGCTATTGGGTTGCCGCCATATGTAGACCCATGCTGACCCGGTTTGATCACGTTCATTACGGCATCATCGGCCAGCACGGCCGACACAGGATACACGCCACCCGAGAGCGCCTTGCCCAAAATCAAAATATCCGGTTTTACATACGTGGCTTGCTGCTCGCAATGTCCCGCGCAGGTGCAGTCGCCACACACCCGCAGCAAGCTGCCTGTCCTCCCGATTCCCGTCTGCACTTCATCAGCCAAAAAGAGGGCATTGTACTTTTCACAAAGAGCTTTGGCCTTTGGAATAAAATCTTCATCGGGCACCATCACACCCGCTTCTCCCTGAATTGGCTCCACGAGGAACCCAGCTACATTGCCCCCTTTCATGGCCTCTTCAAGGGCCTGTAGGTCATTATAAGGAATGCGGACAAACCCGGGCGTGTACGGCCCAAAATTGTTGTGTGCGCCTGCATCGCCGCTGAACGAGATGATGGTGGTGGTGCGTCCGTGGAAGTTGTTGTCGCAGACGATAATCTTCGCCTGATTTTCAGGAACCCCCCTTTTTTCATATGCCCACTTGCGGCAGATTTTGATGGCCGTTTCTACTGCCTCAGCACCCGTATTCATCGGTAGCACCTTGTCAAACCCAAAATATTCGGTCACGAATTTTTCATAACGCCCCAATACATCGTTGTAAAAAGCCCGTGAAGTGAGCGTGAGTGTTTCGGCTTGTGTTTTCAGTGCATTCACAATTTTGGGGTGGCAGTGACCTTGGTTCACCGCCGAGTAGGCCGATAGAAAGTCGTAGTATCGTTTGCCCTCTACATCCCACACATACACACCTTCGCCTCGCGCCAGCACTACGGGTAGCGGGTGATAATTGTGCGCGCCGTGCTTGTCTTCGAGCGCCATCAGGTCGGCACTGGTCATTGTCATTTCAGCCATAACTTTGGGGATTATGTTGTTCGTACCACAAGATTACGCAATCCGCCCATGAGCGCCAATGAACCATCCCGAAAAGACGAACCCATGTACTACATGGAAAACGGGCTGGTGGTATTCACAGCAGCCTTTCATCTGAAACGTGGCTACTGCTGCGGCAGTGGATGCAGGCACTGTCCATATGAGAAGGAAAATATGGAGCAATAGTTTGCATATTGATTTCAAATGGCGATATTTGCACTCCATTTTTGAAAAAACGACAAGAAGATGTCTAAGGTCTGTCAAATTACAGGTAAGCGCACACAAGTAGGAAACAACGTTTCTCACTCAAATGTTAAAACCAAGCGAAGATTCAATCCAAATCTTCAGAAGAAGCGATTCTATATCCCTGAAGAGGATCGTTGGATCACTTTGAAATTATCTACAAAGGCAATTCGCACGATAAATAAGAACGGTCTTACGGCTACACTTCAGAAGGCTCGTGCGAAAGGCACGGCGACAGTTTAAATCCTTTGAGCGGTAAAAAATTTGAACCCTGACGAATAATCGTTGGGGTTTTTTTGTTGCCGTTTGCCAATTTTTCGAATGCCTAAGCCGCTTGTCACATTCCTGAGTTTTGCAAGACCCAACTTCCATACCTTAGAGAAAAAAAATAGAGACTATGAAATACTTGCTTATTGGGGTTGCGGCATTGTCTTTCCGCTTCATTGATGCTCAGAATCTTCCTACTGACTTTCTTACCAAGGAGTTTCATAAAGAGCGCAGGGAGTTGGTGCGAGCCAAAATGCCGGCTAATTCGGTGGCCGTTTTTTTTGCCAACCCGGTGCGCAATCGCTCGAATGATGTGGATTTCATTTATCACCAAGATCCCAATTTCCTTTACCTGACTGGCTATCGAGAGCCCGACGCAGTTCTTTTGCTCTTTAAGGAGCCTCAACAGGGACCTGCCGGATCGTACACTGAAATCGTTTTCATTCAGCCTCGTAATGCCATGGCCGAATTGTGGAATGGTCGGCGCTTGGGCGTGGAAGGCGTGAAGGAAACATTGGCTTTGCAGGCCGTATTCAACAATAGCGAATTCAAAAGCTACAATATTGATTTTAGTGCGTTCAGTAAGGTACTCTTCTACGACTTTCAGAACGATGTGCGAAACACCGCCACAGAGGGTGATCTTTACGATTTGATCAGTTGGTTCAAACAGAAGGTTGGTTACAAAATTGAAGGAACTATAGAAATCGAACCGAAGACTTCCAATATTGACTTGCGTACGCTTGATCAAATCATGACGGACTTGCGGGGCATTAAGACGCCTGATGAACTAGAACTCCTGCGGAAGGCGGTAGACATCTCGTGCATTGCGCAGACAGAAGTGATGAAGGCCATGAGGCCCGGCATGTCTGAGCTGGAAGTTCAGGGATTGCACGAATTTATTTTCAAAAAATACCAAGCTGAGTATGAGGGCTATCCGTCAATCGTTGGAGCCGGTAATAACGGATGCATCCTTCATTATGTGGAAAATTATAAGCCGGCGATTTCAAGTACAGAAATGATTCTAATGGACTTGGGGGCAGAATATCACGGGTACACGGCAGACGTAACGCGCACTATTCCTATTGACGGCAAATTTTCATCGGAGGAAAAAGCCATCTATGATTTGGTCTATAAGGCGCAAGAAGCGGCCATTCAAGCATGCAAGCCTGGGATTAACATTGCGAGAGATTTGGATCAAGCCATTGCCAGAAAGATCATTAATGAAGGGTTGGTGGCTCTCGGCATTATTAAAAATGTGAACGACAAGCACTTGTACTATCCCCATGGATTAGGCCATCACATTGGCCTAGATGTGCACGACAAAGGAAACTACGCCGCGTTGGAGGAAAATATGGCCATCACCATCGAGCCTGGTATTTACATTCCGGAAGGTTCGCCGTGTGACAAGAAATGGTGGGGAATCGCGGTGCGTATAGAGGATGACGTGCTCATCACCAAGGATGGTTTTGAACTGTTGTCAGACAAAGCCCCTCGAAGAAGTGAGGAGATTGAAAAGCTTATGGCCGAGCCAAGTATCTTCGACAATTTTGTTCTACCATCTTTGGATAAGAAGTGATTGCTGGAGAATAATATTTTTTCTACATTTGCACTCCTTTTACAAATCAGTATAAGAAAATGGCCAAGAAAGGTAATAGAATACAGGTGATCCTTGAGTGCACAGAGCACAAGACGAGTGGCTTGGCGGGAACGTCGCGCTACATCACCACCAAGAACCGAAAAAACACACCTGAGCGTATTGAACTGAAGAAGTACAATCCGATCATGAGGAAATATACTGTTCACAAAGAAATTAAATAACCATGGCAAAGAAAGTAGTAGCAACCCTGAAGCAGCCCGGAGGCGCCAAGTTCGCCCGAGTGATCAAAGCTGTGAAGACCGAGAATGGTTCTTATTCTTTCCGTGAGGAAATGGTGCCGGAAGCTGAAGTAGCCAACGCGCTGAAGAGATAATTTTCACTTCATCAAAAAAATTGAAAGTCCCTTCATAGGGACTTTTTTAGTTTATCCCAAAAGCTAGGAAGAACCTGCAAGTGGGGCTAAACATGTAATTTCAACCTAATTTTCACCACTGCATGGGCATTTTCAATATTTTCAACAAAGAGAAAAAGGAATCACTGGACAAAGGGCTGGAGAAGACCAAGGAGAATTTCTTTGGAAAACTCGGGCGCGCAGTGGCCGGAAAATCCACAGTAGATGCCGAGGTGCTGGATGAGCTGGAAGAGGTGCTCATTACCTCGGATGTGGGAGTAGAAACGACTGTGAAAATCATTGCGCGCATTGAAGACCGGGTAGCCAAAGACAAGTACATGAATGCCGCCGAACTTGACCGCATTCTTCGCGAAGAAATAGCGGCACTGTTAGCCGAAAACAACACAGTCGATCATACAGATTTTGACATCCCCAAAGTGAGCGGCCCGTACGTGATCATGGTGGTAGGGGTAAACGGCGTAGGCAAGACAACCACCATCGGAAAGCTGGCGGCTCAGTTCAAGGGGCAAGGGAAAAAGGTGATCTTGGGTGCCGCCGACACCTTTCGGGCAGCAGCAGTGGATCAGCTGAAAATGTGGGGCGAGCGAGTGGGTGTAGAGGTGGTAGCCAAAGGCATGAATACCGACCCGTCCGCCGTGGCTTTTGAAGCAGCCGAGCGAGGCGTGCAGGAGCAAGCCGATGTGGTGATCATAGACACGGCCGGGCGGCTCCACACCAAAGTGAATCTGATGAATGAACTTACCAAAATCAAGCGTGTGGTGCAGAAGTTCATGCCTGAAGCACCGCACGATGTAATGCTGGTGCTAGATGGCAGCACCGGACAAAATGCCTTTATACAAGCGAAGGAATTTACCAAAGCCACTGAAGTGACTTCATTGGCCATCACCAAACTAGACGGCACTGCCAAGGGCGGAGTAGTAATTGGCATTTCTGATCAATTCAAAATACCTGTTCGGTATATCGGCGTGGGCGAGCGGGTGGAGGATTTGCAGGTGTTCAACAAGGTAGAATTTGTCGCTTCCTTTTTCAAGAGAGCCTAATCGATCGTTACGTAGAGTGAGTCCGCTTTGGCCTCCACGGCTTTGAGTGATTCGGGCTGCAACTCAAAAAAGAAATTGGCGAAATCGCGCTCCACATCCACGCGCACGCAAATCCCATTCTTGTAGGTGTAGTAGTTGTCCCCGTCCGGCGATGACATGAGGTACTTGTTTTCTTTTACTTTTTCGAAAACCAAGAACTGACCAAACTGCTGGGAAAATACCTTTTGACCATCCTTGGGCTCGGTGAAGTAAATCTGTGATACAGAAAACTTGATGGGTTCGCTCACCTTCACCGTCACGCCATCCAAAGTGAGCAGTTGCCCTTTATCGTTCGATACTATTTTGGAGTCCTTTTGTGAGCGTCCATTGAGCAAGCTGAAGGCTTTTCCCCAATTGATTTTTCCGTTTGTGAATTTCTCGTACTGTGAGAACTTTAAATTGAATGTGAACAGCAAGCGAAACGTCACGTCACTTTCAAAGCTGATTTCTTCCGAAGTGCCGATAACCTCGCGCTTCACAATCATTTCACCGATGGACTTTCCGCCTTTCACCACACGATAGCGCAGCGTTTGACCCACCGAGGGCATCAGGGTGGAGCATAGAATCAATATGGCTACAAGTGTGGTTTTCACGCTATTTCTGTCCAGTCGCACGGATGACACAATAATACGTCATTCCGGCATTTCATCGTGTAAAGTCCAAAAATATCTCCCCAAAGGACAAAATGCCAACCTCTATTTATCCCAAAAATGGATATCTATAATCCGTCGGAGACACAAAGGTTTCTTTGATGGTGCGTGCACTCACCCAGCGGAGCAAGTTCATTTGTGCGCCTGCTTTATCGTTAGTACCCGAGCCACGCGCCCCGCCAAACGGCTGCTGACCCACCACCGCGCCGGTTGGCTTGTCGTTGATGTAGAAATTGCCTGCCGCGTTCACCAATTTTTTGGTGGCCAATTCCGTGGCGTATCTGTCTTTTGAGAAAATGGCGCCCGTGAGTGCGTACGGCGAAGTACTATCCAACAGGTCTAGGGTCTCTTCGAAGGCATTTTCATCATACACATACACCGTCAAGACTGGCCCGAAAATCTCCTCACACATGGTGCGATACTTGGGGTCATCCACTCGTAAGATAGTGGGCTCAATAAACCAGCCTTTGCTGTCATCGTATGATCCTCCCGCAATTAGTTCAACGCCGGAAGCCTTCTTTGCCTCGTCTATATAGGCAGCTATTTTCTTGAATGATTTGCCGTCGATGACCGCATTCACGAAATTTTTCAAATCGTCGGGTGCACCCATCTTGATTGATTTCAAATCCTCTTTCATCAAACTCTTTACCTCCGGCCAAAGGTTTGATGGAATGTAGGCACGAGATGCCGCACTGCACTTCTGTCCTTGGTATTCGAAAGCGCCTCGAACTATACCTGTGGCCACTGCACGCGGGTCTGCCGACTTGTGCGCAATGACAAAATCCTTACCGCCAGTCTCACCGACGATGCGTGGATAGGTACGGTATTTTTCAATATTCTGACCGATGGTTTTCCAAAGCTGCTGAAATACCCCTGTGCTTCCGGTAAAGTGCAGACCGGCAAAATCTTTGTGATTGAAAATCACACTTCCGGATGTGGGTCCGTCAACATAGATAAGGTTAATCACCCCGGCCGGCAAACCGGCCTCTTTGAATACTTCCATGATCACCTGGGCAGAGTATATCTGCGTGTAAGCAGCCTTCCAAACCACCACATTGCCCATCAGCGCTGCTGAAGCGGGTAGATTTCCGGCAATGGCCGTGAAGTTGAAGGGGGTAATGGCAAAAACAAATCCTTCCAACGGACGATATTCCATGCGATTCCAAACACCCGGCGAGGATGCTGGCTGCTGCATGTATATTTCCTGCATAAACGCCACATTGAAACGAAGGAAATCTATGAGTTCGCAGGCCGAATCGATCTCGGCTTGAAACACGTTTTTGCCTTGCCCTAGCATGGTAGCAGCATTTATTTTAGCCCGATACGGACCTGCTAGTAAATCAGCTGCCTTCAGGAAAATGCCCGCGCGATGTTCCCAACTAAGATTGGCCCATTGTTTACGGGCTTCCAAAGCGGCATCTATAGCTTGCTGCACATGACCGGCATCACCCTCATGAAAATAGCCCAGCACATGGCCGTGCTCATGCGGACAGGTCATCTTCACTTTTTTCCCCGTGCGCACTTCTTCATTTCCGATGTACATGGGGGCATCTATTTCGCGACTGTACATTTCCTTGTAAGTGGCCAAAATCTGGTCGCGCTCTTTACTGCCCGGAGCATAGCTCAATACGGGTTCGTTAGCTGGTTTGGGGATGATGTAATTTCCTTTGGGCATGATCGTGTCGTTTTGCGAGCCGCAAAGGTAAACCGACTCTTAAAGAATACGCATCAATTCGTTCAAGCTTTGGATCTCCCACTCGGTGATGGACTTGCGATTGCCCGTTGGGTTGTAGAAGATCGCTTTCATACCTGCTGCTTCGGCTCCCCGCACATCGGTTTTCGGGTTGTCGCCGATCATGACGGACGAGTGTGGCTTGGCTCCCAGCAGTCCCATGGCGTATTCAAAAATTTGCAGATCCGGCTTGCGATAGCCGATGGTCTCTGACATGACCACATGTGGAAAGAAAGCATCCAAACCGGAGGCCTTCATTTTCGGTCGCTGTGCCTCCGGAAATCCATTCGTAATGATGGCCATGGGATACTTCTGGTGTAGGTAGTGCAAGGTCTCCAGCGCATGAGGCATCAGGCCACTTTTAGACGAACAATTTTCTATAAAAAAATGCGTCATGTCTTCGGGCTTGTGATTGACGTGTATTTTCAACTTGCGGAGCACTTGCGGAAAGCGATACTTGTGAATATGTTCCCGATCTATTTGGTTGTTGTTGAATTTGTGCCAAAGCTTTTCATTAACCTTTTCATATACGGCGATGAATTTTTCAACGGACACTTGCTGCGCAATGTCAAATTGATGAGCTAGATCGGTCAGTGTTTCACGCGAGTTAGTCTCATAGTCCCACAGCGTGTGATCCAGGTCAAAAAAAACGTGGATGATTCCTTTCATCGGCGATAGTCTTTTGCTTCGAGTTTGTTCACAGCCAATTCCCGATTCGTTTTTAGCGTCTCGTAGGTTTTCAGATCTTGAGTGAGGAGGGTATCCTTCTCCAGAAAATTGAAAATTTGTTTCACCATATTATAGCTCTCCTCGCGAATGCTGTAAAACACCCATTGATCCTGCTGCCGGGAAGTCACCATGCCGGCATTGCGCAAAAACGACATGTGGCGAGAGGTTTTTGTTTGGGTAAAGTCCAAAATACTCACCAAATCAGAGATGGTAAGCTCCCCTGTGTGGAACAACAAATAGAGGATGCGTGTTCGAGATTCATCGGCAAAAGATTTGAAAATCTGTGTGCCAAAACCAAGGTTGAAATGCTTGAGTTTCATGCGTGTGTACTTTCACCAATTAACACTTTTTATCTGTGCGGTTTGAAAGCAAGGTGCTAAGTTTGAGTCTTTTAGAATCATTCCCTCGAAAAATACGTTTTTTCAGAAGTAAAAATCGCCAAGAGCGCCCGAATTGAGACTCATTCTCCTCACCATATCGATTCTTCTGCTTAGCGTTACCTTGTATGGTCAAGAGCAAGCCGTGACAACTCCTGATGCTTCGGCTCAACAAAAAAAGCGCGTCATTCAATTCACCGGTGTGGTCATGGAGATGGACTCGTTCAATGTCATTCCCGGCGTGCACGTGTATCTGCCCAAGGGCGGAAGAGGTACCACTACGAATCCGTATGGATTTTTCTCTATCGCTGTGGTGGAGGGCGATAGTGTCGTGTTTTCGGCTGTGGGATTCAAGCGAACCTATTTTATTGTGCCAAACCACGAGTCCAACTCCAGTCTGAAAGTGCTGGTAACGCTCGAAAGTGACGTTACGTTCCTCGAAGAAGTGGAAGTGTTTCCGTTTCCTACTGAGGAGATGTTCAAGCGTGCCGTGGTAACCATGCAACTGCCTTATAACCGTGAAAATGCCAACCTGCAAGCGTGGATTAATGCTACCTACATGCGTGACGGGGGCAATTTTATGGCGGCCAGTCCTGCAATGAATCAACGGTATTTCCAAGACCAGCAGGTGCAGATGTTTCAAAACAAATTCGGGCCGCAAACGAACAATCTGCTGAATCCCTGGGCATGGAATTCATTTATTCGATCCATCAAAGGCAATTGATTATTCCTCGGCTGCTTCAGCTACCGCATTCCACACCCGAAACACATTCTTATAACAGACCTTCGCAATGTCCTCTTCTGTGTAGCCACGCTTGAGCATTTCGTAGATCACATTGGGGTACATGGATACATCTTTAAGCCCGGTGGGCAGGCTGTCTCCCACACCGTCAAAATCGGACCCAAACCCCACGTAATCGATACCTGCCAGTTGCACCACCCGATCGATATGATCTACCACTTTCTCCACATCTTCGAAGATGCCCCTGTCAATGGCATATTGGCGCGCGTGGGCTTGGTAAGCCGAATCGCTATCGGTCAAGTTCATTTGGGATTTATAATTGACCAAGTCCTCATCCATCCTTTCGAACTTTTCGCGAGACTCTAACGAGAGGAAGGTAGAGCCGAAGTTGATACAAATGACCCCTCCATTTTCACCTACTTTCTTGATCATGTCGTCTGTCATGTTGCGCTCAAAGCCGGGCACAAAATGGCGACAAGAGGAGTGTGAAGCGATCACCGGCACATCCGTGAGTTCAATGACTTGATAAAAGGTGCTGTCCGATACGTGGCTGATATCCACCATGATGCCCACCCGATTCATTTCCTTCACCACCTCTTTACCAAAATCACTCAGACCATTCCAGGTGCGGGTGGTGTCATACGACGAATCACAAATTTGATTGTCAGTGGCATGTGTGAGCGTGATGTAGCGGATGCCTCTGTCGTAGAAATACTTAACATTAGCCAAATCATTTTCAAGGGGCGCACCATTTTCCATGCCCATTGGCAATGACACTAAACCCTTTACAAAATTGGCTTCAATTTCTGCCGGTGAATTGGCCGGCGCGAACATATCAGGGAATTTTACGGTGAGCGCTTGCGTCATATCAATAAGCGAATCGGCCAGATGCTTGGCTCCTCCTTTCAGTTGATAGCTGCTTGGAATATAAATGGACATAAATGGCGCGTCCAATCCACCCCGCTTGGCTTTGGGATAGTCGAAATTGCCTTCGGTCTCTTGAGAGACGTCCATCACCTCTTTGCGCAGCATGAATCCCGCTACCTTCATGCGGTAAGGCAAATCCACGTGCCCATCTACGATGATGTAGCGATGGGCCAGCGTGTCGGCAAAGGCACGTAGTTCATCGTCCGACATTTCGGCGATGGGTTTTTCTTTCTTTTGGGGCGAGCAGGATATGAAAAAACCAAGGCAGAGTAAAATGAAAATTCGCATGGAGGGAGTTAGATTTGAAGGTTGAAAGAAAGACCTAAAGCTATCCAATTCACTGAAACTGGGAGGGAAAGATTGATTTGAAATTATTTTTTACCTAGCTTTCAGAATAATTGGCTTAAATTGGGCGATTAGTTTTATTGCCTTTCGAATTGAATTTTTTGAAAAAAGAGTCATTTTTGTACTAACCTAACTGCTAACACTAAATACCATGACTGAACGACTTCCTGAAGCCTTCTTAAATTCCTGGAATACCTATGGCCTCTACGTGGCTATTGGTGTTGCGATCATCGGGGTTTTAATATTGCTTGGACACTACCTCAAACTGGCGACTACCGGTGACTACAAGACTCGGTACGACTACATCAACATGCACGAAATCAACTTTCTATGGTATGGTTTCCTTATGATCGTGACCGGCGCTACTATCTATTTAAACATCGGCAAGTTTATGCCTGAAAGATTGCAGGCCAACTGGCTGTATTTCTTCGTGACTTTGTTCGTGACAGTCATGATGGCCATGATCATTTCCGTGATCATGCAGAACGTACTGAAGTTCTACTATCCTTTCTTCATTGAGAAGCGTCTGAAGCGCCTGCGCTACACTCCTCGCTTAACTCCCGATGGGCAGCCAATGGAACTTCTGAGCGAAGAGGAAGAAGACGTATACCTAGATGAAGGTATGCAAGCGGAAGAGAATGCGTTCTCAGTTGACTATGACGTGTGGATTCACAAGGCTACAGGTTTTACCAAAATCGAAAAGTACAATGGTAGACTGCACGCCTTGGCTTGCTCAGAGTGCAATTACCAGACGTTGAAGGTAGATAGAGAAGAGGTGATTCAGCCATCAACGCATACAGAAGAGGGCGAATTGATGAAATACTATCAGTGCGCGTATTGCGGACATAAGGAGCGTAAGTCCTTTAAGATTGCCATGTTGAAGGATTGATATCCGAAAAAAATTGAAAAAAATCCTGACCGAAGAGGTCAGGATTTTTTTGTCTTATAGTTTGATGCAGATGTTTTGAGGCTCTGAGAAAAAGCGCAACGCTTCGTTTCCGCCCTCCCGACCCACGCCGGAGTTTCTCATGCCGCCAAAAGGCGTGCGCAAATCGCGCAGCAGCCAACAGTTCACCCACACAATGCCCGACAGCAAGGCATGTGAAACACGGTGTGCTCGTTTCAAGTCAGTTGTCCATACGGTAGCAGCCAGGCCATACTCCGTTGAGTTTGCCCAAGTAATGGCTTCTTCTTCGGTATCAAAAGGAATGAGCGAAACGACCGGCCCAAACACTTCTTGCTGGTTCAAGGCGCAATAGGCATCTAATCCTTCAATCACTGTCGGTTCCACAAAGTAGCCCGTCAACCCATCGATGCGCTTGCCGCCGGTGAGCACAGTTCCTCCATCCGCTTTCGCCTGTTCGATAAAACCAAGCACTTTATACATATGCGCTTCAGAAATAAGTGCGCCCATTTGTACGTCTTGCATGGGGTCACCTACTTTCATGGATTGTACGCGTGAGACATATTCCGCTTTGAAACGATCATACATACTTCGCTCGATAAAAATGCGCGAGCCGCACAGACAGATTTCTCCTTGATTGGCAAAGGCACTTCGCACACTCGTTTTCACGGCTTCTTCAAAATCACAATCGGCGAATACGAGGTTTGGATTTTTTCCACCTAATTCTAACGACACCTTCTTGAACGTTTGTGACGTGCTGGCTCCAATCGTGCGCCCCGTGGCAGTGCCACCGGTGAACGAAATTGCCTTGATCTTCGAATGGTCAACGATGGCTTGCCCAACTGACTTGCCTGTGCCATGCAATATGTTCAGCACACCCGGAGGCAATCCAGCCTTGATGGCCAGTTCCGACAGTTTGAATGCCGTATAGGGTGTAAGTTCAGAGGGTTTGGCGATCACGCAATTGCCCATAGCTAAAGCCGGAGCGATCTTCCATGAGAGCAAATAGAGAGGCAGATTCCACGGTGAAATGCACCCCACCACACCCAAAGGTCCGCGGCGGGTATAGTTCACTGCCTCGCCTTCCATGATGTGCGCCTCTGATCCAAAATTGACTATGGCCGAAGCGAAAAAGCGAAAGTTGGCTGATGCTCGTGGGATGTCCACACTCCTCGAAAGCTTGATGGGCTTGCCGGAATCTTGCGTTTCGCATAGCGCCAGCTCTTCCAGATTTTCCTCAATCAAATCGGCCAGTTTCAAGAGTATTCTGCTTCGTGCATCAATCGACAATGCAGCCCAAGCCGGAAACGCGCGGGTGGCAGCTTCTACGGCTACATCCAAATCAGCAGAGGTGCTTTCGGGTACTTTGCTGAAGACCACACCTTTGGCAGGTTCGTAGTTGTCTAGGTAGCGACCTTCGATCGGGGCTACCAGTTTGCCGTCAATATAGTTTGCCAACTGTATCATAAACTTCCGGTGCGGCCTCCGTCTATTTGTAAACTCGTGCCGGTGATATAGGCTGCCTTATCTGATGCCAAAAAAGCCGCATAGTAGGCCAACTCCTCAGGCTTACCGAAGCGACCTGCCGGTATGCTGTTGATCATTTCGTTGGAGATCACTTCTTGGGATGTTCCGGCTCCTTTGGCCTTACCGGCAATGAGCGACTCCAAGCGTCCGGTTTCTACAAAGCCCGGCAAAATATTGTTGACGGTGATGCCGTCTTTGGCAATTTCTGTAGCCACTGTTTTTGCCCAAGAGGCCATGGCACCTCGGGTGGTATTACTCACACCCAAGCCCGCAATGGGTATTTTCACCGAAGTGGAAATCACATTGATGATGCGACCGAACTGCTGCTTGCGCATGTGCGGGAGTACGCATTGTGATAGGGAATGCGCCATTTTCACGTGCATTTCAAGTGCTGATACGAACTGCTCCCATGTGGCATGTTCAATTGCGCCGGCAGGTGGGCCACCCGTATTATTCACCAAAATATCCACCGGATGGTTGGCAACAAATGACTTGATAGCACCTAGTGCTCTTTCCGTTAGGGAAAAATCAGCGGCAATGTAGCTATGTCTGTTTCCGGGTAGTTGGCTTACAATGTTTTTCAATTCGTCGGCATCTCGTGCCACCAGCGTCACCTGTGCGCCTGATGCTGCAAACTGCTCGGCAATCGCTCGCCCGATTCCCTTGGAGCCACCCGTGACGAGCGCGTGTTTTCCTTTTAGTGAAATTTCCATAATTGCGCCCTCAAGTTAGCGGATTCTCTGTTTTTTCAGATCGAAGCGGCATTCCAATTCTATTCAGTAGATTGGTCAAAATTTTTGCAGCATGAATGCACATCTACGCAATTGGTCTATCACGGTGGCCATGGCCGGTTTTCTCTTCGGGTTCGACACGGTGGTGATTTCCGGTGCAGATCTACCCATTCAGCGCCTATGGAATACATCCGAGTGGTTTCACGGCTTGTTCATCATGTCCATGGCACTTTGGGGCACGGTGTTAGGCGCGTTGACCGGCGGTTGGCCATGTGAGAAGTGGGGGCGCAAGAAAACCCTGTTCTGGATCGGGGTGCTGTTTTTTGTATCTGCCGTTGGTTCGGCGCTCGCGTGGGATCCGTATTCATTCTCCTTCTTTCGATTCATTGGAGGGATAGGCGTGGGAGCCTCCTCTGTGGCGGCACCCACTTACATTTCGGAGATTTCTACGGCCAATAACCGTGGACGGCTCGTGGCGCTCTATCAGTTTATGCTGGTGTTTGGCATCCTGATCGCATTCATTTCCAACTACCTGCTCGACGGCTTTGGTGGAGCCAACGATTGGCGCTGGATGATGGGCGTGGAGGCCATTCCGGCCTTGGCTTATACGGTGTTGGTCTTGCGTGTTCCGGAGAGTCCACGCTGGCTGGTGATGCGCAAAAACGATGAACAGGAGGCACTTCGAGTGCTGCAATTGAGCACGGATGACTCACGAGCGAAGGAGCTGCTGGCAGACATCAAGAAGGATCAACAGGAGACGGCAGTCCCGCATGCGTTTTTCTCAAAAAAATACAGTTTTCCGCTCATGTTGGCCTTTTTGCTGGCCATGTTCAACCAACTGTCAGGCATTAATTTCATCCTCTATTATGCGCCGCGCATTTTGCAGGAGGCAGGTTTTGGCACATCGGGTTCGCTGTTTAGCTCTATCGCGATCGGCGGTACCAACCTGATTTTCACCATTGTGGGCATGTACCTGATTGATCGGGCAGGACGAAAGGCTTTGATGTACATCGGTTCGTTGGGCTACATTGTCAGCTTGGCTATGGTGGGTTATGGATTCTACACGGGCGCTGATCCCATGTTTGCTCTCACGTTTATCCTACTCTTCATAGCCTCCCATGCCATCGGGCAGGGCGCGGTGATATGGGTGTTTATTGCCGAGATATTTCCGAATAGAATACGAGCGAATGGGCAGGCATTTGGCACGGGCACGCATTGGGTGTTTGCAGCACTCATCACGCTCTTTGGTGTAGTGGCCATTCGGAATTTTGAGCCTCACATTGTCTTCCTGTTTTTCTCAGGGTTCATGGTGTTCCAATTACTCTTTGTGGCATTTCTCATGCCCGAAACCAAGGGTGTGTCGTTGGAAGATTTGCAACGAAAATTGGTGAAGGAAGACTAAAATGGTGCCGGAAAACCCATCATTTTTCACGGGTGAAGATGTTGTTCGTGAATTAAAAGCCATGGCAAATCCGGCCTATTTGGAAAAAATGGAGCACTTCGGCATTCCATCGGCGAACGCATTGGGCATTCGCAATACAGAGCTAAAAATTGTCGCGAAGCGACTCGGAAAAAATCAGTCATTCGCAAACCAACTTTGGGAGAAGCGCTATCATGAGTGTAAGTTGTTGGCCATACACATTGGGTCTGCGAAGAGTTTCACCGAGCAAATGGCTGAGCAATGGACAAAGCAAGCTTATTCATGGGATTTGGTGGATGGCATTGCCCTGAAACTGCTACCCAAACAGACCTACACCCACGACAAAATTTTGGAATGGAGCGTTCGCAAACCTGAATTTGAAAAACGCATGGCCTTTGCCGCCATTGTGGGTATCACCGTTCACCATAAGACCGTGACTGATGAGTATTTGACCAACTTCTTTCCGCTATTGGAACGAGAGGCTGGGGACGAGCGCAATTTTGTGAAGAAGGCCGTCAATTGGGCATTGCGCCAAATAGGTAAAAAAAACGAATACTTGAATGGTGGGGCGATTCGGTGCGCCGAACGCATCCTAACACAGGATTCACCCTCAAGCCGATGGATAGCCAGAGATGCCTTGCGAGAGTTGACAAGTGCCGCGGTGCAGGAAAGGCTGATGCGGAAGGATGCCTGAAGTTGGTCAAATTCCGAATTGCCGGAAAATTTCGGCAGGTTTATACGACGGAGTAGCCCCTTTGCATGATGCCACAAATGCTCCCATGGCGCATGCTTTTTCAAGCGTATGAGCAAGTGATTCGCCTTTCAAATAATAATGAATGAAAGCTGCCAAAAAAGCGTCTCCGCTCCCTACTGTATCGGCTACCTGCACGCGAAAACCGGAATGACTGACCCGCTCTGTTCGAGAGAGCACCTCTGCCCCGGCACCACCCTTGGTGACAATCAATAGCTCCAACTGAGGGAATACCTGAAGTAGATTGCCAACATCTGAACACTCGAACCAAGGCAGCATTTCAGCCAATTCATGTTCGTTTAGTTTGGCCATGTGCGCATTATCCAGCCACTCCTCTATGAGCGATTTTGAATAGAAGGGCGCACGGAAATTCACATCGAAAACCACCCGCGCTTGTGTGGAGGTGAGGAGCGCTCTCAAGGATTGTTGATTTTGAGTACTTCGTAATGCTAAACTGCCATGTACGAGCAGCGGCGTATTCTTTAGAACGGTCACAGGAGCGATGGCATCCCATGCCACATTTTCCACGATTGTGTAGGAAGGTTCATCGTTTGTGACGCGCACATGGACCGTGCCGGTGGGAAGATGTTCATCCGTCTGCACGTGTGACGTGTCTAGGTGCTTTTCGGCAAAAAATTGGCGCAGCAGTTGGCCGTGGGCATCTGCACCCAGGCGTGTGACGATGGCTGCCTGAGTTCCGAATTGATGGAGGTGATAGGCCACATTCATGGGTGCGCCACCCGGTGCAGCACCGATTGGCAGCAGATCGAGTAGGGCTTCACCGAAGCAGAGAATGGGTGACATGGTTGTGGAACGAGATGTAAGAAGCAATTTTGGAGAAAAGGTAGGCAGTGTTCGCGAGATCGGTTGCCCAATCCTTAAATAATAGCTACCTTTTTCCCCTCAAAAAACAACACCCATGGCTATCCGACGACCCTTCAACTTGCACCAGTGGATTCAAGACAACCGAGACTTACTGAAGCCCCCAGTGGGCAATAAAAACCTCTACACGGAAGCCGGCGACTATATCGTGATGATAGTGGGTGGCCCCAACGCCCGCAAAGACTATCACTACAACGAAACGGAGGAGCTTTTCTATCAACTGGAGGGTGACATAATGGTGAAAATACAGGAAGACGGCAAGGCCGTGGAGATTCCCATCCGAGCAGGAGAAATGTTTCTGCTGCCAGCCAAAATTCCGCATTCGCCTGCGCGTCCGGAGGGCTCGGTAGGGCTGGTAATCGAGTGCAAACGCGAAAACCTGAAGGACGGGCTGTTGTGGTTTTGCGGCAACTGTAACCAAAAATTGCATGAGACTTACTTCACACTTACGAATATCGAAAAGGATTTTTTGCCTCGTTTCAAAGAATTCTACGGCTCTGAGAAGATGCGCACTTGCACCAAGTGCGGCGAGGTGATGGAGGCGGATAAGCGGTTTGTGGATTAAAAATTCCAATTTTATTCATAAAATGACTGTGGTCGATTACCCATCTCTTGCTCTCCTTCGAGGAGGAGATTTTTAGAGTTATTTTTTGAATAAAATTAGGAGCCTAAGAGCTGACAAAATCAATGGACATCAACACCTTAAAGCAACTAGACCAAACCGACCCACTCCGGCGGTTTCGGGATGAATTTCACCTGCCGATGAAGGACGGCAAACCGGCCATTTATTTCTGTGGCAATTCGTTGGGGTTGCAGCCCAAACGCACGGCAGACTACCTGCAACGCGAACTGGATCTGTGGCGGACGCACGGCGTGGAGGGGCACTTCACCGGCGATATGCCCTGGGTGAGCTATCATGAGTGGGCGAAGAAACCACTTGGTCATCTGGTGGGCGCGAACGAAAACGAAGTGCAGGCGGTGGGCAGCCTCACATCCAATTTGCATTTTCTGTTGGCGTCCTTCTATCAGCCGCTTGGCAAGCGTGTGAAGGTGATCATAGAGGCAGGGGCGTTTCCGTCGGACTTTTATGCGGTGCACTCACACATGGGCATGAAGGGTGTGAATCCCGACACGCATTTGATTCAGCTAAAGCCCAAGAAGGGTGGCGATTACTTGCCTAATGAGGAGATCATCCACACGATCAATGAACTGGGTGACGAACTGGCGTTGGTACTGATGCCAGGCGTGCAATACTACTCGGGGCAGTTTTTTGATATCAAAAAAATCGCAGAAGCGGCGCACAAGGTTGGGGCGTATGCGGGGTTTGACTTGGCGCATGCCATTGGCAACTTGCCCATGCACCTGCACGATGACGGGGTGGACTTTGCCGTGTGGTGCAGCTACAAGTATTTGAATTCGGGTCCGGGAGGCATAGGTGGCATGTACATACACGAGCGGCATGCATCAGATCGTAATTTCCCACGGCTATCGGGCTGGTGGGGGCACGATGCAAAGCAGCGCTTCAAAATGGAAAACAAACTAAACCCGATACCGAATATAGACGGCTGGCAACTGAGCAACGCGAACGTGCTGAGCACGGCAGCTCATCTGGCGAGTTTGTGGCTATTCGAAGAAGCGGGAATTGAAAACCTGCGAGCTAAGAGTGTGAAAATGGTGGATTGGCTAGCTACCGAACTGAAGCGCTTTGCGGACGTGATCCAAATCATCACACCCATGAACCCGACAGAGCGGGGCTGTCAGTTGTCACTGTTTGTGCTACACAGCAACGGTAAGCAGCTTTTTGACAAAATGAGTGCGCGGGGGTTGATAGCAGATTGGCGCGAGCCGAATGTGATCCGCATTGCACCCACACCGATGTACAATACCTTTGAGGAATTGGGTCAGTTTATCGAACTTTTGGATCAGGTGGTGCATGAATAAGCAAGAACAAATAGTTATTGTGGGGGCAGGCTTGGTGGGCTCATTGTTGGCCACTTTGCTGGTGAAGCGTGGCTTTGCCGTGGATGTGTACGAAAAGCGTCCTGACCCAAGAAAGAACATTAACCTAGCGGGGCGATCGATCAACTTGGCACTGAGTCACCGTGGCATCAGAGGCCTGCAAATGGCGGGGGTATTTGATCAAATAGCGCCGCAATTGATCCCCATGCACGGACGCAAACTCCACGATACAGACGGGCAGTTGGGCTTTCAGCCGTATGGCCGAGAGGGGGAATTTATCAACTCGGTTTCGCGCAATGAGCTGAACAAATGCCTGATCGGTGAGGCAGAAATATTTGGGGTGAATTTTCACTTTGCGCATATATGTGAGGAAGTGGATTTTGAGAAAACCAACCTGACTTTCATGCATGAAGGGAAGACGGTGCATGCCTCCGGCTCGGTGGTGTTTGGCACAGATGGGGCCTTCTCTGCCGTTCGGTCTGCCTTTCAAAAAACAGACAGATTCAACTATTCGCAGCACTACATTGAGCATGGCTACAAGGAGTTGGCCATGCCTCCGGTGAACGGCGATTTTGCCATGGAGCCGAATTTTCTGCACATCTGGCCAAGAGGCAAATACATGCTAATTGCCCTGCCCAATCCGGATAAGACATTCACCTGCACGTTGTTTTTCCCATTCGAAGGTTCGCCTTCTTTCAGCGAACTGAACACGCCCGATAAGGCATTGGCTTTTTTCCAAAAAGAATTCCCGGATGTGGTCACGCGTATTCCTGATTTGAAGGAACAGTTTATGCACAATCCTGCCTCTTCGCTGGTCACGGTGAAATGTTTTCCTTGGGTGAAGAACCGCACAATGATTTTGGGCGATGCATGTCATGCCATTGTGCCGTTTTACGGTCAGGGCATGAATGCCGGGTTTGAAGATTGTCGCCTTTTGATGGAGATGGCCGAAGCAAAAGAATTCGATTGGGACAAAGTGCTTCCCGAATTTCAACAGACCCGAAAGAAAGACACGGATGCTATTGCCGATTTGGCATTGAAAAATTTCATTGAAATGCGCGACTGGGTGGGTGATGAGAAATTTCTGCTGCGCAAGAAGATTGAAGCCAAACTGCATGCCCAATTTCCCAAGCAGTGGATTCCCCAATATTCGATGGTGACGTTCAACGACATTCCTTATTCAGAAGCCAAAGAACGTGGCAGCAGGCAGGATGCAATAATGGAGGAGTTACTCAGCACGTCCACTTTGCCGAATCCGAATGAAATTGACCTAAACAGCATTATTCTAAAACTAAGCTGAACTTTTCTCCGAGGTTGATGAGTGATTGGCTATTTTTGTGGCCTTTTTAATGCTGTAATGTGCTACTTCTTAGGGGTATTGCAAGCTAAAAACAACTTAACCTCAACCTTGTAAATAGATAAAAGTATAGATCGGCAATACGCCATATGGTATGAATTGGTTAAAAAGTAGAGCTTCACAATTTCAAGAGCCTCAACGCCTCAAAGCACAAGGGTACTATTCGGTCTTCCGCGAAATCGAATCGGAACAGGCCACCGAGGTAGTCTATCAAGGCAAAAAATATTTGATGTTTGGTTCCAATAGCTATTTGGGACTCACTACGCATCCGTATGTCAAGGAAATGGCCACACGTGCCTTGCAGAAATACGGTACCGGTTGTGGGGGATCACGACTACTCAATGGCACCATTGATCTGCATGTGGAATTGGAGAATCGGTTGGCCAAATTTTTAGGAAAAGAGGCCGCCATTGTGTTTACTACGGGGTTTCAAGTAAATGTGGGGGTTATACCGGTCATTGCTTCACGCAA